>Ga0310690_10001322_pt1 | contig 44323 bp, 48 predicted proteins | sample AusTroGonzalo_MG_2_FD_207661 | JGI IMG/M metagenome (GOLD analysis project Ga0310690, IMG submission 207661) | Bovine rumen microbial communities from tropical cattle in Woodstock, Queensland, Australia - Gonzalo_04 (v2) (version 2) | ecosystem: Host-associated > Mammals > Digestive system >... | reverse complement strand
GAATGGTTGCCGAAGCACAAAGATGATACTTTGTACTAAATCTTGCAACTAAACTTAATACTTAGTATCAAGTTTGGTTGTAAAATTGCTACCGCTACATACCACTACATAGGCAATCGGTTTCTTTAACGTATCACGCATCCGTGTACAGATATGTGATTTCAAACATATCCGTATTGTCTGTGTTCCAATACAGAGCGTAATCGTTCACATACACATAGACACCGAACGAATCCAAACCGGAAATGTCCGGGATCGTTGCTATGTACTCGGTAACATTGTTATCTTGATCGTATTGGCTGTTACCTTTACCATCAACGCACTTTACGCCAACATAGCCGGACGGTGATGTGGTCGAATCACAGAACAGGAACCTCGTTTTGAAGTTGATTGATCCGTTTCCGACATACTCCAACTTAATCCGTTTTGCGCCTGTCGGAATCTTGATCGGAACGAAACGGAAGTCACCTTCATACTCCCCCTGTCCACTACGATCCCATGTTTTCAGATCGGTGTCTGCGCTATTTGCTACGATGATTCCGTGCTTACCCGGGGTTTCTGCGTGATATACGTTTTCATTGTAAACACCACCACCACCCAACCGGGCGTTGAAACCACCGACCACGATGTACGCCGGATCAGCCGTCACAGAAACGGAAACCGTTGCGGTCTGTTCGCCGCAAGTCGCAGTAATAGTCGCAGAACCAGCGGCAACGGCAGTAATCACACCGTTCGCCACGCTTGCCACGGAGTTGTCGGAAGATGCCCATGAAAGCGTGTCGGTTGTGTTCGCCGGGGTAAGTGTTGCGGTGATCGTTGCGGTTTCACCCACAGCAGTAAACGATGCCGTTGAACTGCTCAAACTGATCCCGGTACACGGAACTGTACCAAACGCAACAGTTGTGAGTTTATTTGCTGAGAAATCAGCAGATGGAATGACGAGTGCGTTTGTACTCATGCTCAGAACCTCCTCAACATGATCTGTGCGTTACCGTCCGTGTCGGTGTACTTGACCACACCCACCGCATTGGATGCCGTTGCGCTCGTTGCGGTCAGTTTCATGGACGAATCCACCGTGATATAATCTCCCACCGACAACCCGGAAAGGCTGAGCCGTTTGGCGTTGATGTATCCGTCCGTCTGAATGTAGTCATACAGACTATCCCGGAACACAAGCACACCCAAAGCAGAATCAATCCCGGATGCCACCACCGCAGTAATTCCGCTTGATCCGTCCGTCATTTCCCCGGCTGAAACGTTCACAAGCGTACCGATGGCAACGCTTGATGCCTTTGTTTTCATTATACCGGCAATAAGCGGATTATCTGTCGTAGGCATGAACATCATTGCATCCTTGTTGTTTGCACCCATCACGCTGATATGCGGCGTTGTTGCGTTTGGTCTTGAAATCTGGACAGAATCAAAATCGCATCCGCTGACGATGAAGGTATGATGTGCCGTATCTGCTTCGTTTGCTTGATCTCCGATTCTGAGCGCAAGACCACGGCAGTTTTCAAAGATGAGCAACGAGTTGCCCGTCATCAACTGCCGGGTGTGGTATCCGACCTTGTAGCCAAAGTCGCAGTTTCGGAAGATTGCCGTAATGCCGGGATTTGCAATTCCTGCACCCCACGTTACTGCCGGGTTGTAACTCAGCGAAGTGCCAAGACCCTCAAAGATACAGTTTTCTACGATCCGGGTGTAATGCTTCGTACTTCCGAAGTCATCATGCACACAGTACCGAAGGCGTTGCGCCCGGATGGTCACATTCTTTACTGAACAAGTCCCCTGTGTGTTCAGCGTTGAAATGTTCCCACGCACCGCAGAACTGTATGTATTATCAAGCGTAGCCGTTAGGATGATCTGTGTCGGATCACCAATACCGATCAGGCTGATTCCGTCCGTCAGTTTTGCACCTACAAACGAATCGTCCGTATATCCACCACCGATGTCAGCGGATTGTATTTGTTCTTCCGTGTACCCTTCCAGAGTGTTGTATGTTCCGGGATAAACATGGATTTCATACGGATTGGTTTCGCTATCCGCATCCGTGATGCTTGCCAAAGCCGCACTCAATGTGGAGAAGTCACCACCGGACGGTTTCAGCGTGATGATGTGCGGTGCAATCTTCGCAGAATTGAATCTTTTTGTCTGAATCTGCCCGTTCTGCATACGGACAAGAACGTTACCATCATTGTCCGTTATATCGAGATCAACACCTGTTGCGGATGACGTTTTTTGCTTCGCAGTTGCGCTCGTTAACGTAGCGACTTCCCCGGCAGTTTTGTCCGCAGACCACACCTTTCCGGTGTCGCCTTCGCCTGCTGTGTCATCGATCGGGCAGGTCGCTTCCGGATGCTCTTCCAGGTACGCCGCCACGGCCGCCGCTACCACTTCCGGATCTGGTGAAACGCCTCCGCCGCCCAGCGCCATGGCCAGGCCGGCTGCCATTGCCAGGCTTACGCCTTCTTTTTTATTAGCCATGATCAATCACCCCCGCTGGCGCCCGGCTTGATCCATTCCTCATTCTCCGTGTCCCAAAAATACTTATCACCGGTGTCAATTTCGAATGCAGAGCTGCCCATCGCGAGCTTGTAGTTTGCCTGGGTCGGTTTGGTGTCCGTGCTCTTGCCGAAAGATACGACATATAGCACCATTTCGCCCGGTACCTGGGAATCCTTGATTACCTCCGATCCGATAATCTGATAGGGTTGTGCCGCCATGATAGTGTCCTCCTTCTGTTATTTGGTCCGTTCCAATTGAGCCAGCCTGGCTTCCACCTGGGCGATGCGCTCGCTGTGGTCGCCGATGGCTTCCCTCATGCTTCTGATGTCCACACGCAGGTCATTGATCCCTGCGTTCGCGCTGTTCAGTCCGGCTTTTATCTCCGCCAGAGCTGCCGCGTCGTTCCTGGTGTCCTTCCGTCCGTTCAGGATCAGGCTTAAAATCGCCGCGCCCAGCGCGCCCAAACTGATGATCGTTGTCGCGTCCATCGCCGTTACTCCTCCCTGTAACTCGCTCCGATATAGTTTCTCACCAGCGCCTCCGCCTCGTGCTTCATCAGCCCGGGTATGGTCACCGTGTACAACTGCATGGGCTTTGCGTTCTCCAGCGCCTCCCATGTCTTTTTGCCTGCCACGCCGTCGGCCGTCAGTCCGTTGTCCTGCTGGAATGCTTTCACGGCCGCTTCTGTTTCTTTGCCATAGTCGCCGTCGGCTCCGTACTTCGGCAGCGGATACCCCAGTGCCAGCAGCTTCTTCTGCAGTTCTTTCACTTCGCTGCTCTTGTCTCCGCGTCTCAGTGTCTTCATCGTTTTCTCCGGTTCCTTGTGCTCCGGATCTTCCGGTTTCGGCGTCTCCGTTCCGGCCATATCCACCGCCTTAAAGATACCCCAGCGGTTCCACTTGCTGTCCGTCACCTTGCTGGTCACCACGCCGTACTGCGTTCCCTTTGCTTCGATGACGGTGCCGTCGCTGTCCACCACCAGGCCGATGTGCGTGTACCGCTTTCTGTCGTCCTTGTATATGAACACCGCGGTCCCTGGTTCCAGCTCGCTTCCGTCGGCTTTCCTGCCGTTTTTCAGCGTTCCCTTCTCTTTGCAGTAGTCTGTGTACTGGTAATGGCTGCTGTGGCTCACCCGGATGCCATACTGGTTGAATGCCGCCACGAACAGCCCGCTGCAGTCCGCAACCCTGTGCCCGATCCACTTGCTTCCGTGCGCGGCGCTGTTGTAGTAGTCGTTGCCCTTGGCTTCGCTGTTGTTCTTCCAGCTGCTTCCGTACTGGTTCACCATCTTGTTGATGATGTTCTTCTGCCGGGATTCCGTCCATTCCTGGCCGCTGGTTCCGAAGATATAGCCCCACTGTTCTTCCAGCGCCTTTTTGAAGTACGCCACCAGCTCGGCCGCTTTAATCGTCGTCGCCATGCTTTTCCTCCTTCCGGATGATCACCCAGGATAAAACCAGAAACCCGGCTATCATCAGCAGCCCGATGATCGTGATCGTGCCCGGCAGGCTCATGTGCCTCCGCCCCCGTTCTGGAAACGGTCCGGCGTGTAGCAGTGCTGCATAATTACAAAACCGGTATTATCGCTCAGGCGGACCATGTGGAACGGCACCTGGCTCATGCAGGCGTATCCCTGTTTAATCAGGTATTCGCCTTCGGCTTCGTTGTAGTCTGCTTTCTGGATCGGCTGCGCGATTGATACCGCCGAATCCCTGTCCTGGCTCTGCCACTCCTCAATTATGTACATCTCCTGCCCTCCTTTTTATGGTTTCCCAACTCTCTTCTATTGTATGGATAGTCTCCGTTTTTTTGCAGGTACAAACAAAGCCGGCGGTTTCCCGCCGGCCCTGTCGGTATTACTTGTCTTTCTTCCATCCTTCGATGGTCTTGTCCGCGTCCTCCGCCTTCAGTCCGATGGCCTTGTACGCCAGGTGCATCTCGTTCCGGATCTTCACCTTTCCGGCGTTGTCCGCCGCCAGGTACTGGTCTTTCAGAATCCTGTTTACCTGCTCCTTCAGGTTCTTCTGCGTCCTGCCGTGTTTCATCAGCAGTTTGATCGCGTCATTGATGTCGGCGCTCCGGTTGGTCTCCAGCGCGGGTCCAAGCCGGTAATAGTAGTCGCTGTTCGATTCCGTCCCGGTTTTCTTCTCCCAGTCGATCTTATCGATCTTGAACCAGATGTCTTCGTCCTTCATCTCCGGGTCCGCTTTCCGGTACAGCTTTTCGGCTTCCTCTGCCGTAATCTTCCCTTCCCTGTACTGGGTGGTGATCGTGCTGGTGCTGCTCAGCAGCCCCTCGTCCAGCATCCATTCGGTTGCCTCCGCCGGTTCCAGCTTGTCCTTCGCCTGCGCTCTCAGCCCCTTCTGGATGGTTTCTTCCTCCACTCCCTTGCCCAGTGTCAGGTATTCTGTGATCTCCTCCGCCTCGCCGGTGTTCCCGCTCTGTTTTGCCTCAAACAACCGTCCATAGTACGCGGTGTTGTTGGTCTTGTATCCGGCCTCTCCCAGGGCTGCGCTGATGATGCCCACCAGGTTGTCGGCCGTCATCCTGGCTTCCTTCGCCTGGTACTTCAGCACGGCCGCGCTGGTCTCCCGGTTCGCGTAAGGCTTCCCGATGAAGAAGTTATACATGGCCCGCAGGTCGCGCATGATGTTCTTTGCCGGCAGCTGCGTGAACAGCTGGACGATCTGGCCCACGCCGTTTTCGTAATCCTTGTACTCTGCGCCTTCCTTAAACATATCGCCGGCCGTCTGGAATGCCTTCGCAATCTTTCCGGCCATGCCCAGCGCGTCATCCTCCAGCTTGCCTTCCTTCAGCAGCGTCACCAGGTCGTTATACCCGGACACCAGGTTCAGCGGGTCAATTTCGCTGATCGCGTTCGCGTAGAACCGGTACAGGAAGTTTTCTTCCCAGGTCTTCTTGTCGTCCGGGCTCCGGCCGCTGCTCATCAATGCCTTCACGGCCGCCTGCGCCATCGCGCTGGTTGCGAAGATCGCCAGCGCCTTGATGGCCCGTGTCTTTCCGCCCTTCTCGCCGATGTTCTGCATGGCGTCCGCCAGCACGTTCAGCGTCAGCGTCGGCTCTGCCATGAAGGAAGTGATGGATTTCACGAAAGGATTCTGGCTCCGCATGTTCTCGCTCTTCACCAGCACACTGTCGTATACCTGTGTCTTCCGTACGATGTCATTGAACCGTTTTGCCGTCATGTTCAGGAATTCATCGCTTTTTATGTCCATCTCCGGGTGCAGGTCGTGCTGTTCTGCTTTCACTGCCACCCACATCCGGTTCCAGGTCCAGCGGTCCATCAGCTCGGGCAGGATCGTCGCCTTGTCGGTGATCGCGTCCCACGCCTTCCGGATCTTGCCTTCCTTCCCTTCCGGTGTGATGAATTCCCGCGCTCCCGCGCCGAATCCCATGTCAAACCGGCCCATGTCCTTAATCACGCTGACGCCGCTGTGTGCCATGCGCTCCTGATAGCTGCCCCTCCAGTATTCCCGCGCCAGCGCGCTGGTCAGGTACTTCGGGTTGATCATCATGCCGGCCCGCAGGAAGCTCAGCGGCTGCTGCAGTGCCACGCTCAGCGATCCGGCCACCGCGTTCTTCCGGAACAGCGTCAGCGCCCGGTCATACAGGCTCTTTTCCACCCGTACCGCCCCGCCGTTCAGCTGCTCCTGCAGCTTCGCCAGGTAATCCATCGCGGCCTTTCCGTAGGCTTCCGTCAGCACCGCCCGGACGTTCCGCTTCGTCATGGTGTCCAGCCGGTCGCCTTCCTCCACCTGCGCGTTCAGCACCTTCTGCAGGTTCTCGTTCGCCAGGCCCATTGTTGCGTAATTGATCATGCCCACGATGTGGTCCGCCGCCGTCGTCATGAAGTCGCCGATCATCACCGCGTTGTTTGCTCCGTGCAGGCGGCTCTTGCTGAAACTCGGATGGAAGGCCCGGTCATTGGCCGCCGCCGCGCTTCCGCTGTCATTGCTCGCCCGGGAGCGGATGCCGTCCCACATCTTGAAGGGGAAGTAATACGCCTCCTTGTACATCTTGATGCCGTAGGCCGCCATGCTCGCCTCGTTGCCCAGGTCGCTCATGTCCTTGCTCATGTAGCCCACGATCTCGTCCACGAAATTCTGCTGCTGCTCGGTCATCAGGCTCTGCACCAGCTTCATGTCGTTCTCGTTCACCCGGTGCGCCTTCAGGTCAATCGGGGATTTCTTCCAGAATCCGTCCCTCGGGTCGAATTCTTCTACATAGAAACCGCCCATGCCCAGGTGGTTGCTCATGGCCGGCCCCAGGGTGTGCTCGCGCTTCCATGTGGCGTACAGGCTCATGATCTGGCCCAGCGTCATCTGCACGTCCCCGCTCTCCAGCTTCACGGTCAGCCGCTTGTCGGTGTCCCATGCCTTGTAGCCGTACTTCTGCGCGATCTCGTCCAGCTTGTCCTTCGCCTTCTGCAGCTCCAGGCCGTTCCGGTTCTCCGCCCGGTGGTATTCTTCCCACAGGTCATTGAGTCCCGCGTTCTTCAGCATTTTGAAGAAGTATTCCGGCGTAATGTTCCCGGTGGTCACCGCCTTCCGCAGCGCCTCATATGCCAGCCCGGCTTTTCCTCCGCGCTGCATGGCCCGCTTCCCGCCGGTATATTCCTGCACCTTGTAGGCCATAGCCATCAGGTCCATCTTCCGGCCGTCCAGGCTGATCTGCCGCTGGTTGTTGATAATGCTGGTGATCGTGCTCACCGCGTTGCTGATCTCGGTCAGTGCGCCGTTGAAGTTGTCCAGGTTCTCCTGCAGGCCCTTGCCCTTGGTGTCGCCGTTGTAGTACTCAATCCCGGAAGCCAGGTCCTCCAGCGCGTTGTACAGCACATCCTGCACGCCCTCGTCCAGCGTCTGCAGGCTGTTCGGGTTCCACTTGCCGTCCTGCCCTTCCCAGGCATCCAGCACGCGCTTGGTTTCGGCCAGCTCTTTCTCGCTCAGTCCGGTGATCTTCCGCCCGGCCAGGTCGTTCACCACGATCCGCCGCAGCATCTCCCGGGCAATCGGCTTCATGTGCTCCGGAATGTTCTTCTGCGCGTTCTCCCGCATCAGCAGCGCCCGCACGCGGTTGATGTTCAGGTTCACCTTCCGCCGCAGTGCCATGTTGTCCTGCTGCATCTTCCGGGCGGCTCTGTCCTTGGCGATCTTCTCCCGGAATTCCTGCTGCTGTTTCAGTAATTCCTGGGTATGCTCGCTCCGCAGGGTATGTACCAGCTTCCTCCGTTCCTCCTGCCATGTTGCCGCTTCGCTCTGTTCGGTCAGCTTGTTATTGTAGGCAATCGCTGCGTCCACGGCCTTCTGGATGTTCCCGGTCCGCACGCCGGCCACCTTCGCGTTCTCGGCCACCTCGCCGATCCGCGTCTTCGCCCGCTGCAGGTTCTTCTGGTTCAGTCCCATCTGGCCCACAATGGCGCGCAGCTGGTTGGCTGCTGCCTCCGCCCCGGGCACCTTCTCCAGCGCGCTGATGGCGTTCTGCGCCTTCTGCTTCAGGTCGGCGATCTCTTTCTCCCGCTCGCCCATCTGACTGGTGATCATGTCCAGCTCGCCGCTCATGTCGTCAATCATCTGCTGGACATCTTCCACTGTGCGCCCGTTCACCAGCTCGTTCATGATCCGGCTCTGGTCGTACATCAGCCGGGCGAAGCCTTCCTGGCTGGTCATCTTCGCCAGTTTTTCTTCCTTCCGGTTCAGCTGGTTCTGCTTCGCTTCGATGGTCGCCTGCAGGTCTCGGATCTTCTTCCGGTCATATGCGCTGGTGTTCGGTTTTTTCAGCATCTCGGCCAGCTTCTGCCGGCGCTTCAGCAGCAAGCCGCGTTCCACATCCAGGTCCTTGGCCAGCGTCTGGTACTGCTTCAGCATGGCCTTTTCCTGGGCGGTGCTCACGCTGCCGTCGGTCAGTTTCTGCATCCACACCCGCACGTCCATGTCGCCCTGGTCGATACTGAAGCGGATGTCCGGGCTGCTGGTCGGTTCCGTGTTGTTAATTGACTTGATCTGCTCCGGGCTGAAGGCTACATAAACGGTGCTTACCCACGGCATTCCGCCGCTGTACTCTCCTTCGTCCTCGATATTCCGGAAAATGACACCGTCATATCCTTCATCCTTTGCCTTGTCCACCCATTCCCTTGTGCTCATGGCGTCGCGGATCGTCATGCTGTCTACATCATATACGGCCGCCTCAAACTCTCCGTATTCCCCGAATGTACCGCGTTCCTCCGCCTCGCTCAGTGTAATGCCCATATTGTCGGCAATTTTTATCTGTTGCTCCGGCGTCAGCTCATACCATGCTTTCAGGTTCGCGCCCGCACTGTCTACCACGGAATTCCACATGCTCATGTTGCCGCTGATGATCTTCGGATTTATCAGATTCAGATATGCGGCGTAATTGCTCTTTGTGGCCTTTTCCGGGTTCTCATAGTCCACCAGGTCGTCCAGCTCGTCGTTGCGGTCCGGTGCAAATACTTTGTCTGAATCGGAATATGTCTGTGCCACATTCTTGTCATCAGTAAAGAAGTATCCGTATCCGTCCGCTTTCTCAAACACGGTAAACCCTGCGCTGATGGTTCCATGATACAGCACTTTCAGCCGTCCCTGGCTGTCCACCGCCTTGCTATCCTTGAAGTATTCCACCTGTTCCGGCGTCAGCTCCCGGCCTTCGCTGTCCTGCGCGATGGACAGCTGCTTCGCCGGCTGTTTCTCCGTTTGCTCCTCGTCCTCCGCGTATGGGTTGTAACCCGGCTCCAGGTCGTACTTCTGCCGCAGTGCCGCTGTGCTCTGCTCGATGGCCCGCTCAGTTTCCGCCCGGTATCCGCTGCCGTACTTCGCGGTGGCCTCCGTCGGCAGCTGGCCGATCTCGGCCTTCGTCACGTCCACCACCTGCTGCTCACGGTACTTGCCGTATTCCTTCACGGTGCCGTCCTCGTTCAGCACGTTGTTGTCGAACATCTTCCGGTCGATCAGCAGCTTCCAGTATCCGGGCTCGTCCTTGAACATGGCGAACCTGGGCGTCAGTCCCATGGCTTCGCAGTATTCCACAAAGCGCCGGCCGTTCACGTCCGCGTTCTCCCGGGTGCTGTTCTTGTCCCAGTATTCATAGGGGAAGATCTTCGCGGCCTGGTCCTTCGGCAACGTCACGCCGTAGCAGTCCGGGTCCACGCCTTCCACCGCAAACCGCCGGTACAGCTCCCTGGTATACTTGTTGCTGTTCAGGGTGTCGATCTCTTTCTGCGTCAGCTTGTCGGCACCTTCCTGCAGCAGTTTCACCCGGGCGTCCCACAGCGCTTCCTGCTTCGCGGTCCGTCCCTTCTTTTTCGTGTCTTCCTGGAACTTCGTATAGTCGTCGCTCTCTGTCAGCGTCTCGTCCACACTCTTCACCAGCTGCTGCAGCACATCCTTGCTGTTGCCGCTGCTGTGCCACGGAATCACAAAGTCGATGTCCTCATTTGCCAGCGCCAGGCGGATATGGATGTCGTTCATGCCCACCAGGATCATCTGCACGTTGTTGTACTTCTTGCTGTTGGTCTTCGCGGTGTTGTACTCCATGCCGGTTACGTCGCTGAAGTCCATCACATAGGTGTGCTTTACGCCGTCCTTATCGTAGGTTTCGCCCATCCGGCTGGCCAGCTCCTTGTCGGTCTTTGCCTTCCGGATCTCTTCCTCCGTTGCGATGTGCCAGCCGTTCCCGCTGGCCATGATGCTCTGGTTCACGTCCGCGCCGATACTTCCCAGGAAGTCCACCGCCTCGCGCACCTTGGTGTACATCTGCACCTTGCTGCCCAGCGCCTGCATTTCCAGGAAGCTCATCACATAGTCCAGTCCCCACTCCGGCCGGAAGTCGCTGGTGCTCTGGAATCTCTGCCCGCCCACCAGGTTCTGCTTCCGCACGCGCTTTTTCGCGTTTTCGAATGCCCTCCGCGCTTCCGCCTCATTCATCGTCAGGAATGGGTTCTGGCTGCTGCTCCAGCGCGCCGCGTCCCCGTGCACCAGGTCGCCGATGCTCGCGCCGGAATACGGCATGATGGCCTTCCCCATGCCGGCGCCCCGTGTGGTCCGGTACCGCCAGTTCTTCGTATATCCCGCGAATTCACCGGTCCGGTTCAGGTCAAACAGGATTTCCTCCGGCGTCAGGCGGAAGGTCCGGTCTACAATGTAGTTCCCGTCCGCGTCCATGTCGTTCACGGTCTTCTGGCCTTCAGTATGCTGCAGGCACAGCGCCTGGGTCACCCAGTTATATGCCTCCACGCCCTCCAGCTGCTTGGTGAAGTCGTCGATATCTTTGTTCAGCTTATCCACCACAGCCTGCGCCGCCTTGATCCGCTCTTCGTACTTCCCGCGCTTATCCGCCGTCAGTCCTGCCTGCCGGCTTTCCTTCTGTAGCTGGGCCACTTTCTTCCGCGCGTCGTCCAGCTTTTCTTCCCGCTTGCCGATCTTGGTCTGCAGCTTGGTCTTCGTGTTGGTAATGGCGTCCTTGCTGCCGTACTTCTTCAGCGCGCTCTTGATATAGTCATTCGCGGCTTTCTGGGTGGCGTCCCAGTCGATCACGGCGTCCCCGTTCTCGTCGTACACGTTCTGCCCGTTCTCATCCTTCTCAGTCACCACATAGTTGTGCTGGAAGCGGTTCATCTGCCCCAGCAGGCTGGGCACGCCCATCCACCGGCTGAACACATAGCACACCGGGCACGGCACGCTCAGGTTGGCGTTATGCGTCTGGTTATAGACCATCATGATGTCCTGGCGGGTCAGTCCGCTGAATACCCGCTGGTCATTCGGGTGCGCCGCGTTCCAGCGCTTGGTGTCTTCGATCCTTTTCCGCATCGTCGCGCTCAGCACGTCCACGATGCCCTGCGTCTTGGAGCAGATGGTGCCGAAGTCCACCGTGTTCCGGTACTGCGGGTCGCTGTTGTTCTTCAGCGCGCTGAATGTCTCCGCGAATTCACTGCCGGCGATCTCCCAAATCAGGTTATTGTCCCGGTACCTGGCGCACATGTTCATCAGGTCGGCAAACATTTTCCGCGCGGTTTCCTTCTGCGTCATGCCGTCCTTGTTCACGACCTGGTCGCTCAGTCCCATGTCGATCAACATGCCCACAGGAGTCTCGCGGATCATCTCCGGCGTGATCTTCACCTTCACGCCGTCCACCTTCACCCATTTCCTGTTTTCATCCAGCCCTTTTACTTTCTTGCCGTTCGGGCTCTCCATGTACAGCGTCAGGGTTTCGTCGCCTTCCACCATTCCCAGGTTCGCCGCCTCGGCCATCTGCGCCACGCTGAACTGGCCGCTCTCCGGGTGGATGCTTTCCTCCGGCGTCAGCTGTCCCGGGTTCGTCGGTTCCGCTTTTTCTTCCGCTCCTGCGGTTTCCTGTGCCGCTTCCGCCCGGGCTGCCTGCTCCGTCCCGGCCGCCTTCGCTCCCTGCTTCGGCTGCCGGCCTTCCCGGATGCCCGCCATCCAGTACTCTTCCAGCTGGTCGGCCACTTCTTCGCCGGCCTGCTTCATCAGCCGGGACTCCCGGGTGTCGCTCATATTCCGGGTGGCGGATCTCATCCGGCCCACAAAGTCCTGCACGAATCCCTTCACGGTCTGCCACAGGTTCGGGTTCTCCGCCTGCAGGTCCTCCGCCAGCTTCCGGTTGCTCAGGATGTTGTCGCAGGCGTTGGCCACCACTTCGGCCATTGCGCCCTCCAGGTCCACCGGCTGCACGTCCTTGTTGGTCAGCGCGGCCTTCCGGTAGTCCTCCATGGTCTGCAGCACCAGGCTCTCCACCGCATACTCGCCGCCCTGCTTCCGCAGGGTATCGAACACGAACTGCCGCAGCTGCTGGTAGGCTTCCGGGCTGTTCTGTTCCATCCAGTGTGTCAGCTCATGGGCCGCGATGGTCAGCAGGTTCCGGCTCTTGGCGTATTCCGTTCCGGCGGAATCCTTCGCCGCCAGGTTCAGCACGATCTCGCCGGTGGAATCCTCCCAGCCGAACAGGCCCGGGTTTTTCTCGTCGTTGATCAGCTTCACCCGGTTGCCCATCATGGTGATCATCTGGCCCAGCGCGCTGGCTTCCTCCGCTTTTTCCGCGCCCAGGCTCTTCACCTTCTGCCGCCAGCCGTCCTCGCCGAACTTCACGCCGTCATAGGTCAGCGTGCCCTTCCCGGGCACCACGGTATCCTGCTGCGCGCCCTTCTCGGCCGCCAGCTCCCGGGCCCGCGCGTTCGCGGTTTCCGCCGCCGTACGGATGTTGTCCAGCGTCTTCGCGTTCAGTTTGCTGTCCTTCACCTGCCCCAGCATCCGGTACCGCAGGTAGGCGTTCACCGCGTCGTTGACGTACTGCCCGCCGTCCATCTCCGCGTTGTCCCGGATGCCTTCCAGGATCGTGTTGAAGGCTTCGTCATTGATGTGGCTGTCTTCCCGCTCGCCGAATTCAATCAGCGTCGCCAGCGCCGGGTTCGCGGCCACCACGGTCCCGGCGTCCACGGTTTCCTCGGTGTCGTCGGCATAGCGCACGGTATACTTTCCGTCCTTCCGGCCGGTCACCTGCGCCACCTTGTTGTTCACGATCACGTCGGTGCCGTCGCCGCTCAGCTCGCCCTCCGCGTCCGCGATGTCCTGCTCGGTGGCCACCACGGCCGCCTCCCGGCTCTCTTCCACCGCCCGGGTGGCAAAGCCAAATCCCAGCGCCTGGTGGTTCCCGTTCATCAGCCGGGAAACTGTCTGCCGCACGTTCAGCGCTGCCGCGCCGGCGGGATTCGCCGTCACGGTTTCCGCCAGGCTGCCGTCATTGGTCATATAGCTTTTTAACAGATCAATCGCGTTCCGGCTGGTCGCCAGGTTCAGCCGCTCCTGGATGCCCAGCGAACCGGGCCCCCGGGATACGGCCTTCGCCACAATGGGTGCCACCCGGTTGATGATGCCCTGGTCCACGCCCTCGCTGGCCAGCTGCTCCCGCACCCGCGCTTCCACGGTGTCGCTCACAATCCCCGCCACCGTGTCGTTGCTTTCCGTCGCCATGGCGGTGGCCAGCTTGCCCAGCTGGTAATTGCTCGCACTGCCGCCTTTGGCCACCTTCTGCCCGATCTTCTCCGCGATCTTGTAGCTTTCCGTGCTCTTGTCCATGCCCATCGCGGCCTTCAGCAGCTGGTCCGGTCCGGTCTGCTGCCCCAGCAGGTTTTCCCGGTTCTGGATGGCCGCGCCGATGTTCCGCTGCCTGTTGGCGTTCGTCACCGTGCCGTACACCGCGCCGAAGCCGCCGCCGAAGAAACCGGCCTCCGTGCTTTGCACGATGTTCTGGCCCCACTCGCGCATGGCCTGTTTATTTGCTTCTGCCAGTCCGTTCCGGTTCCGGCCGACCTTAATCCAGTTGCCGTTGTCGTCCATGTAGCCGCCTTCGGCATAGATCTGGTCCTTCCGCTGTTCCCAGCTGTTTCGCCCGGTAAACATACCTTTCAGTACTTCACCCACGGTGGAACCTGCGAATTCCTCGCCGCCTTCGGAAAGCATATTTGCGATAATCCGCAGGAAGATGTTCGTCCCCGCCGTAGCAAACATGGTTTCAATGGGCAGCAGTTCCTCGCCGATCTCCAGCGCCACTTCCAGCGTGGACATTGCGCTGGCCTTGTCGAAGTCGTTATACTCCTTCAGGTTCTTGTACATGCTTTCCTGGTATATCTGCGTGCCGAATGTCGCCAGGGTTGCGGTCGGCAGCAGTCCCTGCGGCACGCCCAGCTTGTACATCAGCACACCGTTAATCACGTTACGGATACTGTTCATGCTTTGCAGGTAGAGTTTCCCGGCCTGTGGTCCCAGCATATCCGCGATCTCATCCTGCACCGCCTCGGAATAACGCGCCGGCGCATATGCAATGCTGTACGGGTCCTTTGCCGTATCATTCGGCCCGAAGTCCACGCCCATGCCTGTCAGCGCGGAATCCACCGCCGTCATCGCGCCCAGCGCCGTATCTGCCACGTTCGCCGCCTGTGCGAAGATGCTGTTCAGGATCGGGAAGGCCCGCGCCTCTTCCCGGGTCTTCAGCTCCTCAAACGGGGCCACTCGGTTGTTGATTGCAAACTGCAGGCCGTCCAGGAAGGCGCTCGCCTCGTCCTTTTTCCCGGCTTCATACAGGTTTTTGAAGATGTTGATCTCGTCAGGCTGCAGGAGCATGGCGCCCTTATAGTCCTTGGACACATCCGGCGGCTTGTCGCCCCAGCCGTTCTTCGTGGCGTCCACATAGCTCCGGTATTCGTTCCCGCCGATAATGAAGCTGAAGATGTCGTCCACATTATTGCTTCCGCGCTCGGCCAGCGTGAACCGGTAGTCATTCGGGTTGTACTTTCCCCGGTCGTACTGCTCGTCATCCTCCGCGCTGTTCTCTGCGGCGTATTCCTGGTACGGCGCTTTGTAGTCGCTCACCTTCTTGTAATAGTTCAGCCGTCCCTCGGTGTCCGCGATCATATCCCGGTAATTCCCGGCCATGGTCTCGGCATCCGCATAGTCATAGGTATCGCCCGTCAGCAGCTGATAGGCGTCCTCGTCCCGGTCTTCCTTGATGTAGTACCACGCCTCATTTACCCGGCGGTTCACGTCGTTCATGATCGCCTGGTTGCCGAATGTCAGCTTTTCGTATTCACCGTCCCCGAAGATGGCATCATATATCCCCTGCTCTGCGGATTCTGCGCCCAGCATCCGCGCCAGCTCGCCCTTCGGCATGCTGTACGCCGTCCTCAGGCTGCCGATATGGCTGATAATTGCGTTTCGGTTGTCCCACTGCTCACCGCTCAGATGGCTTTCGTATCCGCTCAGCGCGTCCTGGTAATACTTCAGCTTGGCCTGCAGCGCCTCCGCGTCTTCGCCTTCCGGATGCAGCTTATTCCACTCCATGGCCTGGTCCCAGTACCGCACGTCCTGGTGTGTCGGGTTCAGCCAGCCGCCTTTCTCGCTGTCGTCCTTCGCCAGATATTCGTCCACAACGGTCTTGTTCTTCACGCCCGACAGCATCGCGTTCAGCGCCTGAGTGTTGTACAGTCCGATGTCCCGGCCTTCGATCAGCCAGTCCACATAGTCCGCGCTCTCTGTACTCTCCGGCGCGTTGATCGCGTGCTGCCATGCGGCGTATTCCTTGCTGGCCACTTTCGGAATCGGCTTTTTCTCTGTCATCCGCTGGGCCAGTCCGGCGTTCATCTCCTGGTATTTCCGGATATACTTGTTTACTTCCGGCGAATAATCCAGGTGCTGGCCCGCCTGGTCCTTGCCCACATACATGGGCTGCGGCAGTTTTGCCAGCTCTCCCTGCGCCGCGTTGTATTTGGTCATCAGCTCAGCGTATTTCTTCTGAGCGGCGGAAACGGCCGGATCATCCTCCGCCCGTCCCTGCTTGTTGATGATATTCAGTTCGTTCTCGATCTGCGGTTTCAGCCGGTTCTGTACTTCCGTGTACAGTCCTTTTTTCAGCTTGTCAGCCGGCGTCTGGTAGTTCGGCGCGGTCTTCACCTGGTTCCGTCCATCCGCCGTCCGGGTAACCTCCGTGTCCAGGAAATTGTTCGCCGCCGTCCGCAGGTTGGCGCCCACGTTCCGGTTTCTTATAGCCCTGAGCCGGTCCACCTCATTACGAATCATGCTATAGGCGGTTGTCGTGTAATAATTTGGGTTCACATATCCGCGCTGTTCTGCCTCTCTTGCATACATCTGCGCCTTTTCTTCTTCTTTGCTGGTGTTCTTTTTTTTCTTGATTATATTCGCGGCATATTCATCATATTTCGTTGCCATATATTGACCTCCGCCCATATTCTCTTTTTATGCTTTAATCTTTGATTTCGTTAAGCCACCTTTTAAGCGCGTCCTCTTTCGACCCTGTCGTTACTGCTGTCGGATTGTTCGCCATTTGTTTCCCGATAGACTGCAGCGATCCATAAAAATCATATATGGTAGCATATTCATCGGCTATTTTTTTCTCTTCCGGGTCCTGTGAAGTTGCTCCTATTGTTCCCATAGCAAGAGCCAGTGCATTATAATCAATCGGCCCTTCTTCCTCCGTCGTCTGCTTGGGTTTTCCCGGTCCGCCAGCTGTTTTTACCTTCGCCACCAGCTGCTGCGCGTCCTCATAGCTCAGCCCGGCCGCCACCAGCAGCTCATTGCTCGGGATCTGCCCGTTCGCCAGGATGTCCGCCACCCAGGATGCCGCCATCTTCTGGTTAAACTGCCTCTGCTCCTCGGTGAGATCCGAATCATACTGCCGCTGCTTCTCCTCCAGGTTCGCCCAGTCCAGCTTGTTGCCCTGTTCGAATTCGTACTGGCTCTGCTGGAAGTTCCGCTCGTTCCAGTCCTGCTGCGCCGCGAAGTCCCTGGCGTCCGTCTGCATATTCCAGTCAAGCTGCCGGTTCCGGTAGTCCTCGTCCGCCGCCGTCGCCCTCATCTGCTCGGCCAGCTGCCGCTCCCTGTAGTCGTTGTCCAGCCCGGCCAGGTAGTCCGCGTTCTCCGCTCCTGCCAGTCCCTGCCAGTAGTTCAGCATATTCAGGTAATCCTCATACCCGAAATTGCGTTCATCCCGGTACGTATCCTGCGCCAGCGCCACATCCTCGCGCCAGTCGCCCACGGTGTCCCGGTAACGGTTGTAGTCCGTGTTCTCCGCGTCCTGCAGTGCGCCCAGCGCCTTGTAGCGGTTCAGCAGGTCCTGGTCATAGTTCTGCCGGGCCATCTGCGCGAATTCCGGCATCCGCTCATACAGCGGAAGCAGCTGCTGCTGGTATGCCTGCGCTCCGGCTGCCGCGCCGTAGCTGTTGCCGTATCCGCCGGTCAGCGCCGCCGCGTTCCCCTGGGCGTTCAGCTGCGCCTGCTTCGCCTGCTGCGTCAGCACGTCCTTGTAGCTCTGGAAAAGGGTGTCCCCGTTGATGTCATACTTGAACGTGCCCGGGTTCTGAATCTCCTGCAGGATGCCGTCCAGCTGCGCGGAATACTTGCTGTTGTACGTCTGCGGTTTCTGCTGCTGAATCGTCTGCAGGTTCTGCTGCGCCGCCTGCGCCTGCTGGTTCGGCTGGTATCCGTTCTGGTACCGCTGCAGCTGCGCCTGGGTGTTCTCGCTCACGCCGCTCAGCCCGCCCTGCTGCGCCGTCTGCTGCGCGGCCGGCTGCAGTGCCTCCTGCTGTTTCTTTCTCTGCTCCTCCAGATAGGTCAGTGCCATTTCATCGTCCTCCTTTATCGGATTCCTTTCATATGTCGTTTGTTTTCAGTCCGTTGGTGGACGATCCCTTACTTTATTTTTTCACTTTTTCCGGAAAAATTGCAGGTACAAACAAAAAGAAGCGGGCCTCCGCCCGCTCCTTCCGTCATGTGATCGTTCCGTTTATCACGCCCCGGATGTAATTCTCCAGTGTCGTGTCCCCGATGTAGATCTGGTGGTTTCCGCTCAGCTCAATGGTTCCGCTCTTGCTCCCCGCGCTTCGGGTGGATTTGGTCGCCTGCATGAAACCGATCCGCGTGCCGTCCTCGTTCACGAATATCATGAACTGCGCCGTCGGCAGCGTCACCTGGATCACTACCGTTTCAAAGGAATCCGTCAGCGTCAGGCTGATTGTGTACTCGCTGGTCATGCTGAAGCTCTGCCGGTTCCCTGGCAGCAGGTCGCCGCTGGCCGCCGGGCTGTTGCTGTCCGTGTTCTGGCTGGTCAGCTTCCACGACAGGCTGTTGCTCCCCACCGCCGTGTAAGCTTTCGTCAGCGTATACTTCGCGTATGTCCCCAGCGGGTCCCTTGTGCCTCCGCTGTCCACGCGCCATACGCTCAGCGTCCCGCTCGGCCGGTTGTACGCCGTCACGGTGATGGTCGTCGTCTTGCTGGCCGTCCGTCCCCGGCTGTCCGTCACGCTGATGGTGATCGTGCAGGTCCCGCTGGCCGTCAGCAGGCCGGATGTAAAGTCAATGCTCCCCGCGCTCACGGTCTTCTTGTGGTCGTTGTCCGTGTAGCCGCTCATGGTCAGGCTCATGCTGCTGATGGTGCTGCTCAGCGCGCCGCTGGCGCTCGCCTGCGTCCGCACCGCGCTCTTGTTTTGGACATAGTAATTTCCTACGTTCGCATAGGTCGTCCCGCCCACGGTCCGCACGATGCTGGTGGTGATCGTCCCGATGGACGGCACTGCGCTGCTCCGCACGTTGTATGTCAGGCTGCTGCTTACGGTATAGCTCCCGATCTCCGTGCTCCCGCTGAATGTCTTCAGCACCAGGCTGCCGCCTGTCTTCTGCGTCGCGTTCGGGATATAGTTGCTCCAGCTGTCCGGTATGGATATGGTCACGCTGGTCGTCCCTGCGGCCACCGTCACCCAGCCGGTCTCCATGTTTGTCCCGAAAGAGAGCTTGTACTGGTGGGAATAGGCCGCCTTGTCCGGCACGATGGTCAGCGTCACGCTGCCGTTCCCCGTCATGCTGCTGCTGGAAAGGCTTCCGGTGCTCCGCTTCAGGTAGTTGGCGGTTATCGTCACGTTGTTCGCCGGCATGGTGAACTTCCCGCTGCTCACGCTCGGCCCTGCCGGGCTGAACGTCCACCCGTTGAAATAGTATCCGGTCGCCGGCGTCTGGCTCACGCTGATCTGGTCGCCCACCTGGCCGGTGGCCGCCGCCGTCACGGTGCCCGCGCCGCTCGGGCTCACGGCTTTGGTGATCGTATAGGTGATCTTGCTGAAGCTGATGGATACTGTCACCGCTGCCGCAGGCATAGTGAAAGTCCACTTGTTTGTGCCGGCATTGGTAAAGCTGATCCCGCTCGCTGTCGGCGTCCCGGCCGTGTACCCCGCGCTCGGGCTTGCTGTGATCGTCACCGTGTCCCCGATCTGCGCCGTCGCCTTGTCCCGGGTCAGCGTGCCGCTCCCGCTGGTCACGCTGGTCGTCACGTTGTAGCTGATCTTCGTCCAGTTGGCCGTGATGCTCACATTCTGGTTGGGCATCGTGAACTGCAGGCTGCCGTTGATGCTCAGCGACGGGCTGGTGCTCCAGCTGCTGAACTGGTAACCGCTCGCCGCCGTCCGGGTCAGCGTCACAGTATCGCCGTAATTCGCCTTGTTCCCGGTCTTGTTGCAGCTGAGCGAGCCGCCGGCCGCCGGGCTGTTTCCCATGCTGATCGTATAATCAATCTTGCTGAACGTGCAGGAAACCGTCACGTTGCTGTTGGGCATCGTGAAAGTCCATTTGTTTGTTCCTGCCGCCGTAAAACTGATCCCGGTGGCTGTTGGTGTGTTCGCTTTGTAGCCCGTGTTCGGGCTGCAGGTGATCGTCACCGTCGTCCCGGATACCGCACTGCTCACGTTCGCGCTGGCTGAACCGCCGGTCCCCGCGCTCACGGTAATGCTGTGGTTCGGGTCGGTGTATTCGATGGTCAGCGTCACCGTATGGTCCACATAGCTGCCGCTTTCGTTCCGTGTATAGAATCGCGGCGCGTTGCCGTCCATCATCAGCAGGGTGAAGTCGCTGTACCATGTGAACCAGCTCAGGTCGCCGTTGTTCAGCCGGTTCCGCAGGTGCTGGCTGGAATAGGTCGCGTTGGTTGTTTCGAACTTGAACCGCGTCAGTGACGATCCGCTTGGCACTGTGATGGCATCAAAGTTGCGCTGGCTGTAGTTCGATCCGGCCGCCTGCCGGATCTGCATTGTCAGTACAATACTGCCCATTCCTTCGCCCCCTTAACCCTTCATCAGGCCCATGGCGCCGCCGGACAGCACCTGCCACCGGTAACTGCCCATCCGCATATAGTTCGTCACTTCGCCGTTGTCAATGTGGAACATATTGTTCGAAAAATAAGCCGCCCGGCTGCCGTTCACATAGAACGTCAGCGCGTCGCTGGTAAACGTCGCCATCTTGTTCTGCTGGTTTAGCGTTCCGTCCTCATTGGTCACGTTGTACCCGATGGCAATCCCCACCACGCTGGGGTCGTTCGGGTCCAGGATGCCGGAAAAGATATAGCTGGATATGTTATTGATGAATTCCGCCGTGTCCGTTTCCACCGCCTGAAGGCGCTCGTCCACGTTGTACTCCTGCATGATGCCTTCGGCTGTCATCGCCACCTGGGTGCTGATCGTCTGGCTGAATTCACCGAACTGCTCGCTGATCGCGGAATACTGCTGGTTCAGCGCTATCCGGATCTCCTCGCTGGCCAGCCGCGCAACCTCCGCGTTTTTGATGATGAGCTCCTTCAGCCCCTTGTAATCCTCCGCGCTTTTCTGCGCCGCCTGCTCCGCGCCCCGCACCGCCGTCTGCGCCTCCGCCGTCATCTGCTCGATGCTGACGTTCATCAGCGCCTCGTTCAGCTTGTTGCTCATGTCGTCCAGGTGCCGCAGCAGCTGCCCCAGCTTCTGCTCGGTAGTGCCGTTCAGTATCGGCGGGTGGTCAAAGAACGTTTCAGCCATCGCCGCCCACCTCCATGATCCGGCTCACGGAATACAGCTTCATTCCGCCCTCTCCCACCAGCTTATAGCGCACATGGTCGCACCGTTTCGGCACTACCGGCAGCACAAACGTGCCCAGCCCGGTCCCGCTCCGCTGGCCGATGTATTCCCAATCTCCGCTGTTGTACTGCATATACAGTTTCATGAAGGCGTTTTCTTCCAGGTCCATCCGGATCTTGAACATGCTTACATACTTCTCATTCCGTACCCGGTTCGGGCTGTCCGTTCCCCCGGCCACATAGTTCACGCCGTACAGGTCGAATTCCGCCAGCCACTCAATGCCCGCGCTCTCCGCCGTGCCCATGTTCCCGCCGGCGCTCACCAGCGTATTGGCGTCCTCGTCAATCCAGTACAGCTCATCCTCCGCCGTTCCGAATCCCAGCGCCTTCGTGCCGTCTTCCTTCCACCAGGTTTTGTGCTCCGTATCGTATACCATCAGCACAAAGTCGTCATTTGCGTCCTTCATGCTGATATAATACTTCTCCTTCAGTACGCCTGACCTGGCATCACTGTACAGCTCCTCGCCCAGCGCGTCGCTCACCGGCTGCGGCATCGTCCCGTCGTACACCATAATGGCGTCCCGGCTCTTGTAATACACGTTTTCCTGCACCACCGCCAGACTGCGCCAGCTTCCCCGCTGCACGCCCCGGGCGATGGTCGTCTGGATGGTGAAGCTGCTTGGCTGCTGTCCGCTCACCCGGTGGATCGCGTTCTCTTTGAAAAACACCGGGTAACCCCTCTGCGTAATCGCCCCGGTAAACGGTCCGTCCGTTCCCACACTTGCCGTGTAGCTGTCCGTGCTCAGCCCCATGTAGCACCGCCAGTTCCGGAAGTCTCCCAATTTGGACGCATAGATCTCATTCACCACCTGGCCGTCCGTCAGTCCGTACCTGCAGCCCCACAGGCGGTTATTGCTCTCGCACACATAGTCCATGTCCGGAATCAGCAGGTCCGCGTTCACGGTTCCGTCCAGCCCGCCGGTCTGCACCGACTGCCGTATCAGCCCGGCCACCACGATATAGTCATCCGCGCATCCGTAAACGATCATGCTGCCGTTCAGGTTGCTGACCTCCGCCTCCAGCGCCGCGTCCGTGTTTTCCCCGGCCAGCTGCAGTCCGGAAATCTCAATGCAGTCGTAATCCTTCAGCCCCGCGCCGATCCCCGTGCCGGAAATCAGCACATATGTCGTTCCGACTTCGGTCCATTCCTCCGTCGCCGCGCTCCACTGCCGCAGCACGTCAATCTCGCCGCTCTCGTCCATCCAGTATGCGCCGTTGTCCGGGTCTGACGGCGGGTTCACGCCCGGCGTAATCCCGCCCGGGTAATTGCTGCCGTCCAGCCTGCACATGCTCAGGCTGATCCCGCTCCCGGCCGTGCTGAAGCTCCGCTCCATGCTGCCGTAATCCGTACTGTCCGCCGTGTTGAAATACTTCTTGTCCGGCCAGATCAGCACATACGCCCCGAAGCTCACGATCTTCTTCGGCACCATCGCCTCCGCCGTGCTCAGGGTGATCCCGGTTATCGGGTTGTTATTGTAATACACCGTATCGCCGCGAACGAACACCAGCTGGTCCCGGCCATGGATGCCGGTCAGCGGCACCGGGTCCTGTCCTTCCACGTCCAGGCTGGTAATCCCGCGTTTTTTCCGCAGCGTCAAAAGCGGATAGCCGTCGCCACTCAGGTTTTTCATGTCGTGGCATTCGCCGTCCGCGATGATTTCGTTATGATTGTAGCCATAGAAGGCGCTGGTCATCAGCGTGGCCTTCGCGCCGTCCCGCAGCTGGGGCATGATCCGCATCGCCCTCGCCTCCTTATACCCGGAATGTCGCCGCCGCCGTCAGCGGCATATGCTCCCGGATGTACGAATCAAAGAAGTTATTCCACTCCGCCTCAAACAGCGTCCGGTGGTTGTTGTAGTCGTCCCACTCCCGGTCCTGCTCGTCGATCCGGCTCTCCAGCCAGTACACGTACATCATCGCATACTTGTCCGGCACCAGCATTTCCGGTTCCTCCGCCCCGGGCTCCGGCAGCCCGTACACCGGGCACTCCTCCTGCGCGGCGGTGTGTTCATGCTTCATGATGATCTCGCCGTGCACCCGCGCCTCCACTTCGTTCAGGAAACGGATCTTCAGCGTATCGCTCATCATGTTGGCCTTCAGCTTGTCAGCCAGTTCCATTGCTTCTGTCGGTTTCATTTCCGGTCCTCCTTACTGAAAACAGGCGGAAAAGCTCCACGCCTTTCCGCCTGTCGTGTTACAGCCTGCCTTCGTGCGGATTCGTCTTCGGATCGTAAACGACCACGCTGTCCTGGAAGTCCTCTTCCCTGCGCTTCGCCTTCAGGGTGTCGGTCAGGATCATCGCAAACGGCAGCTTCATCGTCTGCCGGGCGTCGTTTGCCGGAATCTGCACTGTGCGTTCGTTGATGTTAATCCAGTACCATTTGTCCTCGCCCGGGTCACGGTGCGGAACAAATACCTCCACATCAATCGTCCATGCGTCGATTCCGTTCTCCGCAGCTTCCTTCGCCTTGTCGTGCACGTCCTTCCAGTCCTTGTCGGCCTGGGTCATCGGACGGGGCGGCTTCACCTTTTCGCCGGATGCCATCCGCTGGATCAGCGTCTGCTGTTCGCTCATCTGCGCCTGCATCTGCTGCATCATTTCCAGCATACTGGCCATCTGTGTCTTCAGCGCGGTATTCTCCTGCTCCAGGTTCTGCTCCGGTGCTTCCTGCTTCGTCGCTTCCTGCTCCGGGGCTTCCTGCTCGGGTACGGCGTTCTTCTTTGTTGCCATATTCATTTATCCTTTCTGCCCGTAGGTGGGCGAATCCGTTTCCCTTCCGTCACATCCGGCGGGGATGGGAGTGCCCGCCGGATGCTTCGGAAAGATGAAAGATGTTATGATCACGGCCCGCAGGCCGTTCTCATCAGATCTTGACGAGCACGCCGGCTGCCACCAGCTGCTTCACCACGTCAGCGTTCAGGTCGCCCAGGTCGGTGCCGTTGCAGTCCACGCCGATGATCGCGCCGTTCGCGCCCTTCACCAGCTTCATGTTCCGCTTCAGCTCCACCACGGTGCCGTTCACGTTCGTGTAGCAGTTTTCCACAACCTTGTAGGTGGTGGCGTCCTTGCTGGTCACGCACAGGGTGACGCTGGCCTCGCCCATGGTGAACTTCTTGGTCGCCGGGTCCACGGTCACGCCGCCCGCCAGGCAGATATACTCCTTCACCTCGTAGCCGCTGGCCGGGGTGATGGTCAGGGTAACCTGATCGCCTTCAGCCAGGCTGCTGCTCGGGGACGCCGTCGCGGTGGTGATGCCGCTGTCCTTGTACACCGTCACCGTCAGGCTGCCGGCGAAAAGCTGCAGGTCCATGTTCAGATGCTTCATGTGTTTGCTCCTCCTTCTTTGCGGAATACCCGGGCGGGTATTTATCCCGCCCGGGTCAAGCTGTCATCAGGCAGCCCAGTTGTCCAGGTCCACGTTGTCGGTTTCGGTGCTGGAGTAGCTGGAGCCGCTCCAGATGGTGACCATGCGCTCGTTGTACAAAATTTTCGCACAGGTCTCCCCCTTCACGCCTACTGTGCCGTATTGTTCGAGCGGTCCGCCTATCTCGCCCTTGGTCTTGATGATGGTTTCCATTCCGCCGCCTTCCGCGTCGATCACGCCGAAAGCGTCCTTGGCAAACACCATCGTCTTGTAGGTGGCGTAGCTCTGGCCATCGCTCTTGATGACCGGGGCCAGGTTGCTCTCGATGAAGCGGATGCCGTGCATACGGCCGATCTCGCCCGCCAGGATGTCTTCCGCGTCGGTGTAGATACGGGCGTCAATCCATGCCTGGTCGCGGCTGATGTCCTCCGCCACGTCCGGATGCACCACGGCAACATAATATTTGCCCTGGTACTTCAGCATCTTCGCGCCCTTCTTCAGGTTGGTCGCGGCCTTCTTCATGTCATCCACGCGCAGGTTGCAGTTGTAGCTTGCCAGCGCGGTCTGCAGCGCGGCCTCGGTGCTCGGGGTGGAAACATAGGAGCTGCCGTTGTAGGCGCTGGAGAAGATGATGTTCGTGTTGTTCAGCAGCGCGTTCCGGGTCAGCAGGTCGATGGTCAGCCCGTAAGCTGCGCCCAGTTCTTCGGCGGCGGCGGTCTTCGGCTCGTCGATGCTGTGGGCATCCATCAGGTCGGAGATCGCAATGTAGTCGCCCCACTGGGTCAGCTGGCAGGTGATGGCGACCTGGCTCAGTTTCCGGCCGGTCGGGATCACGCCTTCAGTCAGCTGGTGGACAACGCCCAGGGTCTGCCACCGGCGGAATTCCACCGTGCGGCCATGGTTGGCCGGCAGGCTCTGGTGCTTGCCCAGCTGCGTATACAGCAGCTGGTCGCGGGCATTGTCCAGCACTGTGGTGTCATAATAGGTCTTGTCCAGGCTGCTCAGGTCGCTGGTGCCCGGCACAAAGGGTGTGCCCTCACCGGTGTACGCATTCACGTACTGGGTGGTGGCGTTAACGAGGGTACCCGCATCCGCAAACAGCTGCAGGTCCATCCAAAGTTTCTTCATGGGTATTCCTCCTTTTCTTAGCCGCCAGGTATCACAACCTTTCCGGTCTTAACCTGGCTTCTGAATTTGTCGCGTTCCTGGCGCGTCATGTTCCGGAAGTCCATCGGGGCCTGCGCCGCCGGCTGTCCCTGTCCGTGTGCCGCGCCTTCAATCGGGCGCATCCCCTGCGCCCGGATCGTCTGTCCCAGCTGCTTCTGTGCGCGTTCCATGCCCGCCTTCATGCTTTCCGCCGCCAGCTGTTCGCCGTGCAGCGCATAGAAAGCGTCCTTCACGCTGACGCCTACGTTCGGCCCGGTCAGCCGCGCAAACTCCGGGTTTTCTTCCATCTCTTTGATCAGGTCAAACCCCGGGAAAATCTGCTTCAGCTCCTCCGCCTGCTGCGTCAGTTTCTGGAAATGGTTCCGCAGCATCTGCTGCTGGATGCTCTGCTGTTCCTGCTGGCGGTAGCGGGCGTTCTGCTCTTCCAGTTCCTTCATGGTCCGGAAACTGTCCACCGTCATCCCGGCGGCCTCCGCCTCTTCCTCCTCCAGCTGTGCCAGCCGGTCATCCTTCTGGATGGCCTCGCGGATCGCTGCTGTGTCGTCAACGCCGTAAATCTTTTTTGCGGCGTCAATGATGGGCTGCAGCTCATCCAGTTGCTGCTGAAGGTTCGCCTGGTTCTTGAAACGGTCCTTGATGGCGTTCTGCACATCCGCGCCGTACAGATCCTTGTACTTCCCCTTCTTCAGCTCTTCCCATTCGGCTTGAATCGCGTTTTCGTCCGGCTGTGCCTCCGCCTGTGCCGGCTGCTGTGCGGGCTGTGCCGACTGCGGTCTCTGGCCATAGACCTTTCTCAGCTCCGGGTGGCGTTTAATCTGCCGGTTCAGCTCTGCAGCGACCTGAGCGTTTTGCACCTGCTGCCCGTTCCCCAGGGTGTCCCCGGCGGAAATGACTCCGGTGCCTGCTGCGCTGGATTCTGCTCCCGTTGCTGGCGATGCTGCCGGCGCCGCCGGCGCTTCTCCGCCTTCCGCAAACAGCTGCAGATCCATCCTCAAACGATTCATATTCAGTTCCCCTTTCTGCCCGTCGGTGGGCGATCCCTTAAGTGTATTATTTCACGTTACGTGGAATAATTGCAGGTACAAACTTTTTAGTCAATCCGGTCCGCGTTTGCCGCCCGCTCCCGCGCCCGCGCTACGATGTGGTTCTCGTTCGGGTCCGGCGGCCGGTCCAGCGCGTCCGCGCCTCCGCCCAGCGCGGCCGGTGTGCCTCCGCCTGCCTGCTGTGCGATCTTCACGCCCATGTCCGCGCTCACATTCTGCAGCACCATGGCCAGCTGCTGCGTCACGCCCGGGTGCTTTGCTTCGCTTTCCGCCGCCAGCGCCATGGCAATCTGCGATACCTGCGCGAGCACATCCATCATGGTGCCCTGTGCCTTCACCGCCCGCACCAGCTTGTCCTTGTCCCGGAAGTCCATCATGTCCAGCGCAATCAGCGCCTGGTCCGTCATCTGCGGGTTCAGCATGCCGTTGGCCCAGAACTGCAGCGCCAGCTCGTTTTGCGACATTTTCGTATACGCATTCTCCCGCTGTGCGCGGATCTCGATGTCAAACTCCGGTTTCCGGTAGGCCGGCGGCTGTCCGGGCATCGTATCCAGCTCCTGCATCTGCAGCCCGCTGTTGTCAAAGCTCACGAACTCCTCCGCGCCGTCCTCCCCGATAATCCTGAATTGACGCTGCACGTCATAGAACTGGGTGATCCGGCTCTGCACCATGGCCACCACCTTGCGAAAGGCTCGGTATCCGGCGCGGTTGCTGTCCTTGCTGGTCCGCCCGCTGTCTTCCTTCAGCGCCGCAATCGCGCTGGCCGCCGTCACGCCGCTCGGCACGCCGCCGTTATTCACGTCGGTGTTGCCGGTGATGAATTTGATCTCGTCAATCTTTTGCTGCAGCATGTTGTGCACGTCGCTGCCCATGGTCGGCACTTCCCACGCCCGGATCTGGTCAACGCCCACGCCGCCGTTCACATGGATGATCATCTTGCTCAGGTCCATGAATTCCTGCTCGTTGATCGCTCCGTCAATCCGTTCAAAATAGCGCGGGGTCGCGTGCATGGTCGCATTCAGCACCATCGCCTGGCTGATGGTGTCGATGTCGCTCTGCGTATCCTTCGCAATGTCCACATAGCCATATCCCGCCGGGCTGCCTTCCACCGGGTACAGCGGGTCCAGCACAAACGGATACAGGCCGTCCTCATAGTAGCCATTCGCGTATTCCGCCACGCCCTGCATCATCTGCTCCTCACTGCTGAACAGGCATACCTCGTTCACGTACTTGCAGTAATGCACCAGCTGGCGGCCTGCCTGGTCCGTCTTCTTGTAGTACCAGTCTATCACCGTCACCTTGTTCTCCACGTTGGTGGAGTCATCCGTCTTATACGTCCGCTTCGGGATCTGGTTCATCGTGATCTGGCCTTCCAGCTGCGGATACTGCTCCAGCAGGATGTCCTTGTCCTCATAGGCGATATAAAACACGTTCCGGCTCTCCTGGATATCGCTGATCCCCGGCTCCCATATCAGGTTCAGGATGTTCACCTTCTTGATGTCCACATCCCCCAGGCCGTTCAGCTTCTGCCGGTTCCAGAAGTTGCCGTATACGCCCGTGCCTTCGATCAGCTTCTGCCACATGATGTCGTTGTACGCCTGTTCAAAGTCGTTGATCTCCAGCGCCACCGGCACAATCGCGCTCAGCCGCTTCGCCAGCTCCTTGTCGCCTTCCTCCCTGGGCAGGAAAATGGCTTCCGGGAAGTTATCCATCATGTCGGCGTGCTTGCCCACAATACAGTTCCAAAGCCAGCCGGTGTTGCTCTTGTTCGGGTTGCTTCCCTTCGTTCCCCGGCCCGCTTCGATCTGCTGCCAGTTCTTCAGCTTCCACCACTGCTGCGCCGCGATCACGCGCTTATTCACGCTTTCCTTTTTCGCCTGGTAGTCCAGCAGCGTCACGGTGGCCTCCCGCAGCCGCGTCGGGCTCATCAGCCGGCTGTCCTGCTCCATCTCTTTCCGCCGGTCCGCAGTGATCCCCGCCGCGTCCATAATGCTGCGGATGCCCATCCGCTGGCCCATCTGGTAAGCCTCCGCCTGCCCGGTTGTCTGTCCCTGCGTCAGCATATCCAGCACGCCCGGGTCTTCCGCCGGTGCCGGCGTCATCTCCCTGCGCTGGTTTTTCTGTGGTGCCGCCTGCTGTTGCTGATCCTGCCAGCCCACCAGGATGTCATTCTGCGGAAGCCCCTGCGCCTCCGCCGGCTGCCTCCGTCCCCTCAGCCTGTCCCAAATCGCCATGTCAATGTACCTCCTCATATGTCACATAATCCGGATAGCTCTCCGCCATGATCGCCAGCCCGTCCGCCGCCTGCCGGAAGGCCGCCCTGGTCCTCCGCCTCCATCCCGGAAGCGGGCGTCCACGGATCTTGCTCTCCCCTTCCTGCATCGAAAGCGCCGGCCTCATCACCAACTCATACCGCAGCATGTACTGCCCCAAGCAGGTCATGATCGCGCTGATCCCCGCGCACACAATATCCCTGCCCTTCTCGGCCGCGCCGGCGTGCCCCTCCGCCGTCAGCTCCAGCCTGTCCCAGTCCATGGTGATCCTCGTCATTGTTTCCCTCCGTAGAATGTATTCAGCGGGTCCGCGCCGAACATCGGCTGGTAGCTCGGGCTCTCGATCAACGGCTGCACCTGGTACTTGTTCGCCGCATATCGAATTTCATCGGCGGCATGGTCTTCCAGGCTGCTGTCCAGGTCCTCCACAATGTGCTTGTCATGCTGCAGCAGCGGCAGCGTCCGGATCGTGTCCTTGCAGGTGTTGAAGATGTAAATCCTCGGCACGCCCTGCTCGTTAAACTGCAGCCGATACCGTATCTGGTCCCAGCCCGGTATCCGCGCATTATCGCCCGGCTCAAAGTTCAGCCCGTGCTTGTACGCCGCGTCCGCAATGCAGAAACCGCCGTCCTCCTTGAAGATCGCCGGGTCCGCCACTCCGCTGATGATCTTGCCCTTCAGCCAGGGATGCTCCCTCTCAATCCGGGCGATCTCGCTGAATACCTTGTCCGCCGGCCACTTCAGCCCTTCATTCGGCAGCGCCTCGCCGCCGGCGTGCTGCACGCCATAGAATTCTGCGATCCTGTAAAGGATCTCCCCGTCATAGGCCCACCATCCGCAGGAAAAAGGACGGTACGATCCCCAGTCAAAGCTCCTCAGGATTGTCCAGTGCGGCCTCGGTGGGAACGGATTGATTACGTGCGTCCACAGCCGGTCGTCATAGTGGTCCGGATCGTTCACAAACTCGTTGAAGAACTGCCCTTCGTAAATGTCCCAGTCTCCGTCCAGCCATGCCTTCCGTTTCTTCGGCGGCAGGTTCTTCAAGAAACTGATGTACTCCGGGTTCGTTTCCATCAGGATCTTGTTGTCCGTCACCTTGGCCTGCACGAACTGGTAGTCTTCCGGGTTCTCGTCCTCCTTGTACACCCTGTCGATGAATATCCGCTTGATGTACTCATGCCCCGGGCCTCCCGGGTTGCATGTGTAGTAGATCCGCTTCGGGAAATTGTTCGCGCCACGGCAGCTGGCTGCGATGTTCTTGATCCATTCCTCCGGCAGCTGTGTCGCCTCTTCAATGAAGATCACGTCCCACTCATTACCCTGGAAATGGTCCGCATGGCTCTCGTTGTCGTAGTACTCAAAATGGATTGTCGCGCCGTTCGGGAAGTAAAACGTCCGGTCCGTCTGGTTATAATGGGCAATCCCGTTCAGCAGGATCTTCAGCGGCACAATGTGGTTGCTTCGTACATCTACCAGCGTCCGCCGGACAATACAGATTTTGATGCCCTCGCTCCATTTGTTCGGCCGTCCGTACCGGTTCGCCAGCAGCACGGCCTTTGTCCGCGCCACCCAGCTCTTTCCTCCGCCTCGTGCTCCGCCGTATCCGCAGTGTCTGGCCTTCATCTTCAGGAAGCGCATCTGCTTTTCGGACGGCTTCAGCGTAATCACTCTGTCAGCCATCCAGCGGTTCCTCCTCGTCCGTCACGATCCGGAGCACTGTACCGCTCAGCTCTTTCGCCTCCGCCTTCAGCCGCCGCTGTTCCGCGTTCCACTTCTTCGCCGCAAACTTCTGGTCGATGTTCGGCACCTTATACAGCTCCATCTGCGTCTCGGTGGCGACCTGCAGCGCTTTGGTAATGCTCTCCGCGCTCCGCAGGCTCCCGCTTTTGTCCTGCAGGTACTTCACCGGGTCCTCCGCCACCGATGCTGCCAGCTTCTCCAGTCCGGTGATGATCAGCTCGCTGGCGTTGATCAGCCGCTCCAGGTGGTTCACGCGCGCGCGCACGATGCGCTCCCGCGTTTTCTCCTCTGTTTTTTCTGCGATTTTCCCCTTCTGTTTTTTCCAGCTTTCTTTATATGCGCGGTTCTGAATTGTTTTCACGGATAAATGGTATTTGTCCGCCAGCTCCTGCTGGGTGATTCCGCCCTTCAGCCATTCCGCGCGTATTCTGGCCCACGGTGCACCCATATATGATTCCTCCTCTGCCCGTATGGTGGGCGATCCCTATGGTTATTGTTTCATGTTTCGCTGAAAAATTGCAGGTACACAAAAAAAGCGGGCCTCCGCCCGCTCCTGTCTTTTGTCCGGTTATCCTTCCTCCGCGTACATCTCTTCCGTTTCCGCCCGGATCTTCTCCCCGGCTTCCGCCACCTTCTTCTCCACTTCCTCGTCCGTCCAGGCGCGCTCATAGCTCTGCACGCGGAAGATCACGCTGTAGTGATATCCCTCCGCCCCGTCCTCGTCCTTCACCTTGTTCTCGCACAGGTTCCACATCAGCGTCCCGGGAACAAATGTGCCCATCGGTTTCATGTTCACCAGGTCGCTGATCTTCTCCATGCCCTGCAGGCAGCACTCACCAATCGCCAGCGCACGGTTTTTCCGTCCGCCCTCGCTGAATGCGCTGAATGACTGGGTGTACACCTTGCGCTCAATCTGCAGGCTCCTTTTGTAGCTCGCCAGCGTCTTCCTGTCCTTCCGTTTCTTCTGCCACTTAAACATGATTTATCCTCCCTATTCGTTTTTTCGCATAACGCAGCGAATATATACGCCGTCCATGACGTCCGAATAAAACACCGCGCATGTTTCGTAGTGATAGCCAGGATATATGCGTTCCATGATGTCCTTCGCCTCGTTCCGGAAATCATAGGCAATCCGCTTGATCCGGCTTTTGCTGATTTTGCTGTCTGAACTGTGTACCTTCGGCTCGTCCAGGTTCCGCGTGCTGAACCAGCTTTTCATGTTGATCCGGTTGCCTCTCAGCTTTTCCTTCTCGTTTTGCTTGTACAGGTAGTTCGCCAGTCCGGACAGTCCTCCGCCGAAATCCTGTATCCGCATGGAGTTGGCATAGCCCTTGCCCCAGATCTCCTCCAGCTCGTCCCGGCTGATCCCTCCGCTCATGGCCATGTGAATGTGAATGCGCTGGTTCTCATCATGGCCGATAGATCCCAGGCACTTCAGCTCCGGCAGGCCGCGCTTTTCGCGCAGGCGCTTCACTCTCCGCATGAAGTTGTATTTGTCCCGCAGCGCTTGCTGGTATGTCGGAGTCGTTCCGGAATATGTCAGCGTCAGGTGGATGTCCTTTTTCACCTGGAAGTTTTCTTCCATCAGGAGGATCAGCCGGCGCTTGGCTCTGTTGATATTGTTTCTGAAAACGCGCTCCGACGTCCGATTCCGCTTTTCCTTCCGCAGCCGCTTTTCCTGCTCCCGTCCGAATACGGGATAGGTGTCTGCTTCCAGACGGGTACCGGCCTTGATGGTCATCGTCCTGTATCCCATGCTGCCCACACGGATCGCGCTGGGCTCCGTTTTCCAGAAGTTCGTCAGCAGGTCGTCATCCTGGCTGTCGCTTGCCATGATGCTGTCGAACAGTCCCTCGTACTCCCACGACGCCATGCTGGTCTCTCCTTCTTTCTGATCTGCCGGTGGAGCCGGGGACACCGTGCGCTCCTCCGTCGCTTCGGTTTCCCCCGTCCCCTTCCCTCAGGGAATCATGATTTGGTTTCGGATGATGATCGTTTACTTTCGGAAATGGTTATTCAAATAATACTCATTACAAGCTCTGTTATGCGGAACCCATCCCGCCATTTAGGAGGCTGTCCCTCCACGGGCACCACCTGATCACATCTTCCGCTGGTGCGGGCGACCGGAATCGAACCGGCCAGCTGCCGTTGCACATCCTCGTTCAGTCCGACAGGAAGCTGTTTCACCTCCTTATAATATGTAGACTTTGAAAGAATCAGCAGCTGCTCCAGCGCCCACATGATGCGGGATAAATCCCGCGTTATCCGCTCCTTTATTTCGCTGCTTCTTTTGCGAGTTTGTATAACACTTTTGCTATGTCCCTGTGTATAACAACAGTTACAGCAAGCCTTCCGTCTTTCAAAACTTCTCTAAGAAATGCAGCGGCGGCCTTCATGTCCTCTTTTTCTTTGTCCATCTTCTATCCGCTCCTTTAGCGTACTAACTGTTCAATATTCTGCTGATGTGAATGAGGATTATGCAGATCAGCAGGTACAACCCAACGAGCGATGATAAACCCATTACGATCATTCCAAAGATATCCCATGCTTTATGCTTTCTCATTCCCCGTCACCATCCTTTGGCGAAAAACATTCCGCAAGTTTCGCTTCGCTGATCTCAATCCAATTTCCGAGCGGTTCTTGTTCAAGATGCACTTCACAACCGAGATAGTTGGCACTTGTCCTACGGAAAATGTCACCTTTCCACACATAGCATTTCTTATCTTCGTACTCATGCCCGTCCTCATCGAAGTACGGCAATGCAAAGCTCTTTGTGCATCTGTAAAATGTAAAACCTTTACTTTCCCCCCTTGCCATTTGCTTCGCTATCCTCCTAATTCGCGTACTCCCGCAGCTGCCCGGCCACCGGGTTCCACAGCCACAGGTCCCCGCCCAGCTTCCCGGCCACAGCCTCCGCCTTCTCCCGGTCCCTGGTTCCCCAGGCGTCATATGGGCTGGTGCTCCACCGGAATTCCATGCTGTACGGAATCCTGCCCACCAGGTACTCCGCTCCGCGCTTCACAATCAGCACGGTTGCCTTCCTCAGATAGTTGTTCATATGCACAACCACCGCGCCAGCCACATCAGAAACAGCACCGCGCCAATTAGTGCTACGATCTCCAGCAGCGTAATTGCCCACTGCTTCAGCTCATGCCGGCGCAGCTGCCGCCGGTGCCATTCCTCGCGGCTCACGTTGTCGATCTTATACAGTCCCATCGTCTTCCCCTCCCGGATAAACCACCGGCGCGGGCTTGAATCCCTCCGCCTGCCGGTATCTCCGCCGCAGCAGTGCCTCGTCCGGTGTCATCAGCGGGTTGTAACCTTCGTCTAACGGTCCCGGCATTTGATCTGTTTTTATACCTGCCGGCATCCATTTCTGCTCTATCGGATTCCATACCAGGTCGGTTAGCCCTGGCGTTTTGTCTGTCACCGTGCAGTTCATAATGTCCCTCTGCCACTGCGCCAGCGGCGGCACTTCCCGGCTCGCCCTGGGCTCGTCGGTCTTCACTTCTGCTTCCCGGCTCTCCGCCTCCAGGATCATGGCCCGCAGCATCGCGCACTTCTCGTTCAGGTCGTCAAAGTGCTTTTCGTATCCTTCCAGCGGCAGCAGCCCATTCCCGTGCTTGCTGTACTTGTGCAGCTCCCGGTTCACTTCTTCCAGGCAGTCCATCAGGATGCCGCTCCTTGTAATTTCCATTTAATCATCCTCCGCCCATTTCATGTGGTACCAGCTCCGGTACTGCTCGCAGCGCTCCCAGCACCCTTCGCAGAATATCTTCCGCTGCATCTCGCATTTCTTCTGGTCCCGGAATCGGAATTCCACTGCATTGCTCCCGGGCATATGGCTGTCACATCTGATCGTGTTTGGTGTGAAACTCTTGAACAGCGGGCACAGTACAGCTTCTCCCTCTGTGTTTCCGCACTCTTTCCTGCTCAATGCTCACCCCTCCCGTCAGTTCTGTGTTCCGCCGCGCCTGCGGGGCATTCTCAGGTCGTCCAGCAGTTCCTCCGCCTTGATCGTGTTTCCCGGGCAGAATGTCCTGCCCGTGATCCACGCCTGCAGTGCGCTCTCGCTCACCCGCAGCGGGTTCTCCATGTGCACGCACTCCCGGATCACCCGCCGCGCCTTGTCCATGTCCTTGAAACCGATGATCCCCGCCACATCCTTGGCGCTCAGCATCTTCTCCATGTCACACCGCCAGTCTGTACCGGGCAAACTTCACCAGCTCGCCGTCCTGGTTCACGGCCTCGTCCGGCTCCGCGATGATGTGAATCCCTGCATACTTCGGATCGTTGTTGATGTCAAACACCCGCGCCGCCAGCCGGTACACACCAAGATCATTGGCATCCCGCTGTGTGATGCTGCCGTACCGGTTGATGTACTCCAGCACCTTGTCTGCCTGGCTCCTGGCCTTTTTCCGCTTCGCCTGGCCCACAATCCGGTTGATGGCCTTCTCGTTCTCGGCCATCGCGTCGTTGATCGTCATCTGCTTCATGACCATGCCCGTTCCTCCTTCAGTCTTCTGTCGCTCAGTCTCTCCGGCATCCGCTTCAGCAGGTCCGGATCATGGATCTCTGCCCAGCGCTTCAGGTTGTACCATTTCTTCCACTGCGCGTAGCCCAGGCTCTCCAGGTACTCCGCGCCGGCCTTCGGGCCGTCCTTGTCAATGATGTCCAGCACCTTCTCCAGCAGCTCCCGGCTCTCCATCGGCTGCCGGCGCACACCCGGCACCTTGTCCGCCTCCGCCAGCGGGATCGGCTTCGTCGGCTTCATGTGGCGCCGTTCATCTTCCATCCAGCAGTTATACCGGCAGAAATAGTCGTACCCGCCTCCGCCGTATCTCTGCCGCTTATATACCCATGCGTCGCAGTCCAGGATATGGAATTTCTTTCCGCATATCGGGCACTCGTGCAGCGTTACGTCCAGCTCTTCCGGGGTATCGCCCCATTTGAGGACCTTCCCGTTCTTCTTCATGGTCAGCCCTCCCGGATCAGCTCGTCCATGGTCACCTGGTCGGTGCCTACCACTACACCGTGCAGTGAGCGCTTCGCCAGGAATCCCATCTGCTTCGCGCAGTCGATCTTCGCCTTCGTCCCGATCTTGATGTTCACATCCGGCACAATCTCGGGCAGGTACTGCACTTCGCCGGTGGTTTCGCTCACATTGGTCCGCAGTGTGATGTCCAACTTCCCGGTGATGGTTCCGCTGTTCAGGCCCTTTTCCATCATGTTGAGCATGGCCAGCCGGATCGCGTCATCCAGCGCCTGCCGGAAGTCCCCGAACAGCTCACAGTCCAGGTTCAGCTCCTGTGGTTTCATTTATAATCTCGCCTCCCCGAAAAGCAGTTCCTGCAGTCTGTGCGATTCGGAAAGGATTCTTGAGGCCATGCAATCAATCTGAGCCACCTGCTCGTTCATGCCGTTCGGCGCGCTGCCTCTCATTTCGTCCGGTCCCGGCGCGCCCAGGATGTTACACATGATTTGCCCCAGGATCGCGTCTGCCTCCGCCAGTTGCTTGTTGATTCCTTCCAGCGCGAGTTTTATCGGAATGTCTGCGCACGATCCCATTTGTGCCATGTTCGTTTCAATTGGTCCGTTTGAGTAGTTCATCTTTCAATCCTCCCATCATTTTTGATGTTTCATGCGCTCTTTTAACGACCCACCAACTGTGCCGTCCGGCTGTCGCATTCATTTTTAATTCCTTTCAGCCGTTTGATCTCTGCCTGTTGGGATTTCAGTAGTTCAAGAACATCCTCAATGTGTTCCACCGTCATGTGGACGAGCTTCGTGTCCGTTGCTCTTGCCATCAGTATTCCGCCTTCGATGTTCTCGATCACCTTGTCCGGATCAGCCATCATCGTCACCGTCCCACTTCTCCTATAATGTGTTTCAGATCATGCCCGCAGCCTTCGCGCAGGCGAATATCCAGAATAGCGGAACAACCACCACGGCCAGCCGGTACAGCCGGATCTTCCTGGCTTCCTCCCGGCCAACCTTCACCCGGACCACCCGGCCCGATACGGTACGGAATCGCTTTGTCATGCGCTCGCCTCCATAAACATGTTCATTTGAACACCGTTTCCTGTGTATTGGTGATTGTTCCAGGCTTCTTCAGCCACCCACGGCATCACACATGCCGCCGTTCGTTTTCCGCATACATCGCATTGATAAAAGCAATCATCTGTCCCGGTTTTCATAAATCTCGGATATACGCCGCAGCACTTTTCGCATTTCGTTCCGAAATACCAGCCAAGGTCGAACCCTTTGACTCGCAGCTGGTCCTGTTCCGCTTTTGCTTCTGCTGCCGTTTTCACGTCTGCTCCTCCCGCCTGTTTTGTATTTGCCCGAATTCCCACATTGTGGATACCGATGGCAAAAAAATATGAACAAAAGAATCCGCGTCCTGAATACCCAGGCATGCGGCCATTTGTTCCATATCATCAGCTGACGGTTTCTGCACGCGGTTCACAATGCGCGAAGCCTTTTTACGGTCCCATTTCATAGCATTTGCAAAGTCTGTGATACTCTGAAACTTTGTAAGTACGGCGCCCCTCATTGAGTTATCCATGCGGTTCCCTCACTTCTGAAAAATATTCTACTTTGTGGATTCGGTCACATATTAACACACCTTGTACCACCTGTCAACCACTTTGTGGAATTTATTGACAACCTTTTTACTTTGTGGTAGATTTTGACCGGAGGATGATATTTATGAGTACTGCTTTGAAAGTTTCTACATTCCGGGAACGGTTTGCTGAGCTTTATAATGATAGTGAAAAAACCATGAAGGATTTATCTGCCGAATTGCATGTATCGAATCAAACAATCAGTGCATGGAAAGTCGGTACCCGTTCCCCGAAAGAGCCCACTATAATTGCCATAGCAAATCATTTCAACGTCAGCGTACAATGGCTGATGGGTTTTGACGTGCCTAAATATGATATCAAGCTCGATCTCGGCATGTTTAACGGTTCTCGTTCCTTTCCTGTCACTTCGGAGGCCCGTATCCTTGCCAGCGGAATAGACCAACTCCCGGAAGAGGAACGAAAGAAGGCCCTGGCTGTCGTCCAGGCAATGTTCACGCAGTATGCTGATTACTTTGACAAGGGGGACAAGCATGACGCCTGATCTTGATAATGCGGCCCGCGCAGCTGCTGATGCCTCCGCTCTGTCCTCCGGTCCAGATCCGCTGCAGGTCCTCCGGTCCCTGCCGAATGTTCTGATGATCGCCTTCGAATCGTCGGATGGCGTTCTCTCCGGCCAGGATTCCCTTACGCTGGTGGATCGGAAAGGCGAGCACCTGCACTATATCGTCCTGTACAATTCCGCCCTGCCGCCCTATCAGCTGCGGCGCACACTGGCCCGCGAGCTCGGCCATGTGTTCCTCCGCCATGACGGGTCCTCTCCGGAATATATCTGGACAGAGGAGGCAGACTGCTTCGCTTTCCATTTTCTTTGTTCCCGCCCGGCCGTCCCGGTCCTGTATCGTCCGCTGTATGATTCTCTTTCCATGTCCTTCAAGGATATGCGGACGTTCCCCAGTCTGGACGCGCTCCGGCAGGCCATCGCGGATGAACGTACCCGCTATTCGTACTATGTAGGGAAAAACATTGACTACACTTTGGACGATGTACAGATATCTGCCCTGGATGATGATCTCATTGCCGGCTGGAAGAATTATTGTTCTGTCTCCGTCGCCGGCCAGACTGTTGGATATTGTGGTGAGTAAATGAGAAGACCCGAATTAAAACAACGCCCGGACGGCCGGTACTGCTGTAAGTATAAAGGCAAGACCTTTTATGCGAATTCTTCACCGGCAGCCTACGCCGCCCGGGATAATTACATCAAGCAGCTGCAGGCTGGCCAGGCGCTCCGGGAAGATCTCACGGTCCGGGCCTATGCTCTGCGCTGGCTGCCGTTGTACAAGTCCGGTGTGTCGGAAAAATGCTATAACGACTACGCAAAGCAGCTGGAAGCTCTTTTTCCGCTCATCGGGAACAAGTCGCTTTCCCGCGTCACGGTGGACGATGCTGCCGCCGTTTGGAAGCATTATGCCGGATATTCCGCGTCCACCATCAAGCGGGCCCGGATGCTTTATATCGCCATGTTCGACACGGCCATAGAAAACGACCTGTGCCGGAAGAATCCATTCAAGTCGAAATTCACCCAGCCGCCGAAAGGTTCTGCCGGGTCCCACCGCGCATTGACGGACGAGGAAGTCGCACTGATCCGCTCGGTTCCCCACCGCTTCCAGTTGCCGGTGCTCATCATGCTGTACGCGGGCCTCCGGCGCGGGGAAGTCCTCGCCCTGTCCTCGGATGACATCGACCTGCGGCGCGGAATTATTTCCGTGTCGAAGGCTGTCCGCTTTGACAGTAACCAGCCGGTACTGGCCGATCCGAAAACGGAAGCCGGCACCCGGCAGGTGCCGATCCTCTCGGCCCTCCGCCCGTACCTGGAAGGCTTCACCGGGCTGGTGGCTCCCAGCGCCTCCGGGAAGATGATGTCGGAAGTCGCCTTCCGCCGCGCCTGGGACAGTTACCTGCTCGCGCTCAGTAAGGCCGCCGGCCATCCGGTGTCCATCCGTCCGCACGACCTCCGCCACACCTACTGCACCATGCTGGTGGACGCAGGCGTCCCGCTGAAACAGGCGATGGCCTGGCTCGGGCACGCCGACGAAAAGATGATCATGCGGGTGTATGATCACGTCACAGATGCCCGGGCCCTGGCGTCCATTGAGAAGGTGGAAGAACATCTCGGGCGTCAAACGGGAGTCAAACCAAATCTGAAAGTCCTATAACCGTTGATATAAAAGGCTTTCCATTCCGTTGGAATGAAGCCTCCGACTCTGAAGGTCACAGGTTCGAATCCTGCCGGGCATACACCCCGCAAGCCTTGAAAACAAAAGGTTTGCGGGTTTTCTTATGTCAGCATATGGCGACTAAATCACACCGTTTTTGCCTGTTTTTGTCTGTTTATGGGCGTCAAAACGGACGTCAAAATGGGCGTCAGGTCTTCACATTTTGCGAACTATGTGATATGATAGAAATATAGAAAAGAGCGGCGACTGCGCCAACAGTCCCGCTCATGTGGAAGATGTGAACCGCCTCACACCTTCGAGGATAATATTATCACATCCTTCCACACAAGACAAGGAAAGGATGTGTTTTTATGTCTTACGAAAGTTTCCGTCTCGATTTTGCTGATCATCTCGCCCAGCTTGGCATTGATCAGCTGCCTATCATCCTGGCCGCGCTGGATGACGTTTCTTCCAGCTATGATATCAACAGGAAATGTACCGATATCATCCCGGCCGATGAGCTCCCGCATGCCGTTCGGCTCTACATCGCGTCCAAATGTGTTGAACACCTGTCAAAAGGCACATTGGACCTGTACCTGCTGCGGCTCACTCAGTTCTTTACCACCGTTCGGAAACCTGTCGAAGAAATTACCACAAACGACGTCCGTGTTTACCTTTTCAAATACAAGGCTGAGCATAAGATCATGGACAGCACGCTGGAAGGCATCCGGCTGTGCCTGAACAGTTTCTTTGAATGGTGCAGCCAGGAGGATATTGTTCGGAAGAACGTTGTCCGCCGCATCCCTGCGATCCGCGTTGACAGCCCGGAACGTCTCCCGATGACGCCCCTGGAGCTGGAGACCGTGCGCGGCGTCTGCAATACGCTCCGTGAAAAGGCAATGGTTGATTTCCTTTATTCCTCCGCCTGCCGCGTTTCTGAATTCTGTGCCCTGAATATCACCGACGTCAACATGACAGATCACACCATCCACATTGAACGAGGCAAAGGCGGAAAAGGCCGCACGACGTTCCTGAATCCCGAAGCGGAAATATCCCTCCGCGCGTACCTGGCTTCCAGATCCGACGATAATCCGGCGCTCTTTGTGGGCTGCAGGGCTCCGCACAACCGTCTGGCCGTCAAGGCGGTGCAAAACGAGATCCAGAAGATTGTGCTCAGGAGCAAGGTCACGGTGCACGTCACGCCGCATATTTTCCGCCACACCGCCGCGTCCCTTGCCCTTCAGCGCGGGATGCCACTGGAACAGGTCCAGCGGTTCCTGGGCCACTCCCGTATTCAGACGACGCTCCGCTATGCGAAAACGCTGCAGGCGGATGTGCAGCTCAGTCATAACCACTTTGTTGCTTGATTAAAACAAAACACCGGGGCGGAATGCCCCGGTGTTTTTATTCGTCATCTTCGTCGTCCGGATCATCATCGGGTGGTTGTGTTTCATCCACCCACGGCTCCTCGTATCCCATCGCTCGCGCACTGTCGCCGATGCCGGCCGTGGTCGGATCGACCACAATGCCCAGGATTCCCAGCAGCACGAACACCGCGTCCACCACTGCCAGCACCTTGCCAACGATGGTTGTCAGGTCGATGGTGAAGCCGAACAGTGCAGCTACCGCCTGGGCCACCAGTGCAACCGCAGGGATGAGGGAGATCCAGAACTGCTTGTTCCTGATACGTACCTTCCAGTTAATCATGGTTTTTTCTCCTTTCTTTTACGTCGCTATTGGTTTCTCTCAAAAAATTTGTTTCTGGCTACGGCTTGCTACCCATCTTTCCGTTGTGCTATCCTCTGGAACAGAGGTGATTTTATGCCCCGTCCAAAGCGTCCAGAGGAATTGCACAATCAGAAGATCAGTATCAGTTTTGAGCCAGAACAACTCAAAGAGTTGCTCCTGTACTGCCAGCACAATGATCGTACTATGAGTTGGGTAATTCGCAGAGCATTGGCTGAATGGTTGCCGAAGCACAAAGATGATACTTTGTACTAAATCTTGCAACTAAACTTAATACTTAGTATCAAGTTTGGTTGTAAAATTGCTACCGCTACATACCACTACATAGGCAATCGGTTTCTTTTGCGTAGTAAAAATGTTACTCTTGAATCTCAATAATGGGACAGTTCGGATCGGTTCTTCCGCTTTGGCAAGTGTACTTCCCATTTATGCTATACGGTTCTCCGTTTATGATGGAAAGCGCACCGCAGTAACCTTCACATTCACACGGACAGGATGCACATCCTTCCGGTTTTTTTATTGGCAATCCAATCATAAAACCATCCTTTCTGCCCGTATTCAATAGCGTATTAGTGGATTGCGAAGAATCCCTTGATCATTTCGCCCATCAGCTTAAACCCGGCATTGGTCGGATGAAGCGCATATTCCAGTTCTGCTTCATCGTCACCGATAAACGTTGATCTGTTCAATGCGTTGATTCCGCTTTGATCGTACCAATCGCAAACAGGAAGGCTATACAGTTTCCCAACCGTTCTGAAAACGTTGGGATAATCTTCCGGCATTACCGTTCCATCATCCCACCCCTTGATCGGTGTCATAAGGATGATTTTCAAAGACGGTTTCTGGTCAATCAGATATTCGATAGCGGATTGAAGCGCACCGTACATGGTGGTTTCATCAAACGTACTGCCGATAGCGGCGATCTGTCCAAGCGGTTCGGTGGTTGGGTATCTGAAGTCATTCGCACCGCAAGTGATTGTCACGGCATCATATCCGCTGATCCCGGTGTCTGCTTTGATCGTTGCAAGGATTCCGGTCATTCTCGCACCGGATTCGCCCTTGTTTACAACGGTCATGCCCAACTCTTTCATGTACTCTTGATAGCCTACGGCAGTTTCACCGTATTCGGAATGTGTTTCCCCGTATGGCTGACCGTCATACCATGTGATTGAATCCCCATACGTTGCAACCGTTTTTCCGATCCAATGCGTTCCAACCACTTTGCTTGTGTCAACGATTGCTCCCTTGTAGAAACCACCATCATATTGCAGGATGCGATTCAGAACGAGTTTTGTTGTATTTGCCGGGGCGGTAATCACGATCCGGTCAAGTGATTCCTGTGCCTGTGCGAGTTTCGTTCCACTATTGTCAATGAAGTTGTAGAGGTACGCATACGAAGCACCACGCCCCCAAACGGTGAACTGATCACCGGGAGAACAATCAAGCACCGCATAAGAATAAGCAACATTTGCAACAGGCGAACTTGCATCAATGGTCGCATCGTTTGTCTTGATATATGCTCCCGGTGTCATGTTGATCTGAACAACACCGAAAACATCCTTCTGCACTTCGGCAAACTTTGCGAGGATGGCATTGTCTGATTCTGCCATTGCCATATTCAGCAATTTGCCCTTGTATGCACCATATGAATACGTAGTGATTACGTTCAGAAGAAGTTTCGCCGCATTTGCCGGGGCGGTAATAAATACAGGCGTTGTTTCAGACAGTTTCCGATCAATCCGTCCACCGGAAGAATTGATCCAGCACCAGAAACGGGCAGTATCAAACCCTGTTCCCCAAACGGTAAACACATCACCCGGCGTAACATCAATGACCGCATACGCCGCATTTTGATTTGATGTAATGCTCGACAAATCAATAGTGGATGTATTGTTTTTGATGTACCCACCGGAAGTAAAAGCAATCGGCGTTGTTCCTGTGTTGTCCTTGATCGAAGTCAGATCGTTGGAAACATCAGAAGCAAGTTTTGCCTTTGTAATGCTCCCATCCTGTACGGTTGTGGTTGCTTCGGGATGGTCATCAAGCCAATCCGCAACCGCACCGGGAATGTCCTCTTGAATCTGCTCTATTGCGCTCGATAGCGCCTTAGTCTTCCCGCTGATCAGGCCGATAATTGTACCCAGTTCAGGCATTACGATCCACCCCCTACCGGGCCCCACCACTTCCCGCTGTCTGTGGTCTCGTCATACAGGTACACATCACCTGTGTCCACCTCCAGGAAATCGCTGCCTGTCGCGTAGTTCACGTCAATCGGTTTTGATTCCGTGCTCAGCCCGGCCAGGTGCACAATCACCTTGATCTCGTCCGGGTTTGCGCTGCTGGTTACCTGGTATCCCGGTGCAATCTCTCTTATCATCCTGGCTTCCTCCTTGTCTTATTTAATAAAGTGTCCTACCACGACGCCGATTATGGCTGCAATCAGCGCCCCGATCAATGAATCCCAGCGTTTTGCGGGCTTATCGTGTATCAGCGCCACATCTGTCTGCAGCTTGTCCACGTTTTCCTCTGTCGTCTTCATGCTGGCTGTCAACCGTTCCATGCTGATGGCCAGTTTGTTTACGGTGTCTGTCAGTTTTTCCAGCCCATCCATCCTCCGGCTCAGTTCCTTAATCTGCTCCCCCTGCTGCGTTATCGCGATCAGGATCTTCTGCTCGTCCATGCTGCTCCTCCTCCATCAGCCTTCCTGCAAAAATTCTCTCATCATCCAGCCGGTTTGCCCTTTGTAGCTTACATAATCCCAGGTCTTTTCCGGCTCCGGTTCCAGCTTTACTTCTTCGCCGGTATTGATCCGGGTGATGATCTTCGCGCTCTTGCTCGGTTCCTGGCGCAGCGCTACCTTCTTGCCGGTCACCTCGGCATATCCCGGTCTCGCCATATCGTCGCCCTCCTTCAGTTCGTCCCTGTATACCTCCGCCACCGCCCAGTGCGTCCAGCGGTTTGCCTTCATCTTCTCAAAGTACTGTACATTGTTTGCGCATTCGCAGGTGCTGCCATTCATATACAGTCCGGTGTGCTTCCATTTCTTGTCCTTGTATATGAACAGGTTTACTATCACGCCCTGCGGTATCGGGTCCTTCCCGATCTCGCCCTTTTTGCACCAGTTCGCCGCGTGATTCCACTGCGTGCTGCATGTGTCTCCGTACAGTGCAAATCCGGTGGTCTGCTCTATGCAGTACT
>Ga0310690_10001321_pt1 | contig 44378 bp, 27 predicted proteins | sample AusTroGonzalo_MG_2_FD_207661 | JGI IMG/M metagenome (GOLD analysis project Ga0310690, IMG submission 207661) | Bovine rumen microbial communities from tropical cattle in Woodstock, Queensland, Australia - Gonzalo_04 (v2) (version 2) | ecosystem: Host-associated > Mammals > Digestive system >... | reverse complement strand
CATAGCAATCCATTGGCTTGAGCTTCCATACCTACAACTGGCACACCTTCATAAAAGCTTGGTAAAACAAAAAGGTCCATAGCACTGTATAGTGTCGGCATATCTTTCCGGTTTCCCAGAAATAAAACAGAATCTTTGATGTTAAATTGTTCGCATAGCTTTTCCATATGTGACTTCAGTTCTCCATCGCCAATCAGCAGCAAGCGTGCGTCTTGCCTCTTGTTATGGATTTCAGCAAACATTTGGATCAAGAAAGTATGATTTTTTTGTTTCATGAATCTTCCGACATGTCCGATGACCCATTTGTCTTCAAGACCAAGCTCTTTTCTGATTCGATCCCTTGCTTCCTGGTCGAATTGGAATGCCTTTACATCAATGGCGTTGGGCATGATGTGCACTTTTCCGGAGTTGAAAAGCCGTTTCCCGAAAAACCATTTGCCGGCGGCTTCCCCGCAGGCAAAATAATCTGTTGCAAATCGCCTTCCTGTCGGTCGAAGAAACTGCTTAATCAGGTACCGCTTTCCTTCGGCAATGTTAGTCATGCTGTGATTATGGCTGATCCGTACTGGGACATGTTCTTTCCATGCCGCGTATAAAACTGGCATGTTCAGTGTGTTCATATGGGAATGGACAATCTGATAATGGTTTTCTTTGAACAGTTCCTCCAGCGCCTTGATTCTGGCAATTAGTTCCTTTGTGGGAGGAATAATGAAATACCTTGCTCCCAGCGCTTTCATTTCTTCGGATGAAGTGTAATCTGAATCACTGTCGATGATATAGTCAAACCGGATCTTATTGTGATCCATATGTCTGTAATAATTATTTACTACAGTTTCAACACCGGCCGAGGCAAGTTTACCAACCACTTGTGCTACTCGGATTATCTCATAGTTGTTTTTCTTTTTCAGCATAGATTTTCTCTTTATTCCACATACCGCCAAAGATTGTCCGCAATATAATCTGAATATCTAACCATATACTCCATTGATCAATGTACCAAAGGTCCAACTCAACCCGTTTCTCAATGCTTGTATCTCCACGATATCCGTTAACCTGTGCCCAGCCGGTTATTCCGGGTTTTACTTGGTGCTTTACCATGTAAAAAGGAACAGAATCTTTGAATTGTTCCACAAAATATGGCAACTCTGGCCTGGGGCCTATCAGGCTCATATCTCCCTTGAGTACATTGATCAATTGTGGAAGTTCATCCAGGCTTGTTTTACGAATAAAGCTTCCAAGTTTAGTCCTTCTCCCATCTTGATCTGTTGTCCATGCAGTATCCTGATTATTATTTTCTTTCATGGAGCGAAACTTCAGAATCTGAAATTCCCGTCGTTCAAAACCAACCCGAGTTTGCCGGAACAAAATTGGCCCGGGAGACGACAGTTTAACTCCTATTGCAATAATCAGAAGCAGTGGAGAGAGAATGATAAGTCCAAACAAACTTGCAACAAAATCAAAACCTCTCTTCAGCGATGCCCATCCAATATTATCTAGTCGATTGGATCGCATGCTGATCAGTTTGCTTTTCCCAATTGTCTCAATCACCGGATGAGCAGGTATGATATTATTGTAAAAAGGAATAACGGAATATTTCACCCCATTCTTCTCACAAGCTGGAATAATGGACCATAACTTGGAATACTCTTCCGGATCAAGAGCAATAATTGCTTCACTGATATCGGAGAAAGCCAATTGTTCGTCTAAAGTCTTAAAAGAACCCAGCCAGATATCTTCCTCTTGCAGAAGATTCTTATTCCCAATAAAACCTTTAATATGAAATCCCAGACTCGGTTCTGCTTCTATGTCTTTTTTATACTGTTGTGCCAAATTACCTGTTCCAATTACTAAAACATGTTTCAGATTGTAACCTTGTCCTCGGATTCGGCTGAATACCAGCCGCATAAAAACGTATTTTCCTATCAAAAAAAGGAGCGTCGCAAGATAGAAAACCAGCATAACGCCACGGGAAAAATCTACCAGCTTAAAAACAAATAGAAGGGTGGATGCAATCAGTATAGAAAGAGTAACACCAAAAACAATAGTCCTGATTTTCCAGACAAGTCTTTTTGTTCTTGTTGTGTTATAAAACCCCATCAAGGAGAGAATAAAAAACAAAACAAGGGAATAAGCAAATGCCAAGAGAACGGTTTTTCCACTGACAGCTGCCATGTTATCGCTGAAACCATCCAGGAAATCCAGACGGATCCAGGAAGCCAGCATGTATGCAATAATGACCAGCAGGATATCCAGCAATATATTCATCCTGTTCAGGAAGGCCTGGTTCTTCCGGATCACCTGCTGCTCACCTCGCTTCCGTTACCCTTGAGGTCTGTTTTGCTCTTGCACGGAGTCTCTAGAGTTATGCCTTTGCCATCCACAACCCGTGCAGATTGCAGTACTCATAAGCTGCAATTACCGGTTCTGTTACTGCAAAATGTGCTTCCGTATTTTCGTCGGGTTTCAGGTGTTTAATCTGATATCCTGTTGCTGTTTCCAGCGCAATGAACTGAATGTAATGTTCTTCCAGCATCGGATGGGCTACAGACCCGACGTAGACAGTGACGCTGTCACCGGAATGCTCGATGACCGGAACATGCTTTTCGAAAGCAGCATCTACGGTATTGGCTTTCATTTCTTTGCCGATATGCAGTTCAACTTCGCTGATGATGATTTCATCTTCAACTTTATAGAATTTCATCTGCTGCTACTCCCTTCACCCAAAAAAAGAAAAAGCTCCGCCCGGCAACACGCCCGGCGTCTTGCAAAAAAGCCCTTTTTCTTTTCAACGGCCTCCAGCCCCAGCAAACCACTGCGAGCTGTTGAACCGCCTGCCTCGTGATTTCCCCTGAGTCTGCTGCAACCTTTTCCAGATTCTGTATGGCAAAATGGGCAGAGTTCCCCCAACCCACAGCTATACAGAGTAAATGATATCCTATATATATATAAATGTCAATTCGAAGCGTTACCAATGTGGTTACGGGCGTTACAAGTGTGTTACGGGCGAAGTGAAAAGGATGCTTCCAGTACGGAAAACATTGTCCTAACAAAAGCCTTCTATGTGTTTTTCCCTTGACTGTTTCCTGTTGGTTTTCAGCACCTTATCACATAAGCGATTGTTTCGAAGGCATAGAAATTATATCCTCAGATATTCCGGGATCTCCATATGTACTGTTTTCATGGCGTCTTCCAGGCCTTCAATGATTTCTTCCCGGGAAAAGTTGGCTTTTTCCAGGAATTCGTCTCCTTTTTCATTCACATGGTCATAAAAGGAAAGCGCCAGGACGGCTTTCTGTTTGTCTTCCCAGGCTGCATTTTCCAGGAGGTCAAACAGGATCTCTTCCGCTTCGTTGATCTTTCCTTCGTCGATCATCCTTTTCAGGATATCGTTCTTCTGGGCCGCTTCCCTGCTGAGCGCAGAAGCGATTTCTCCTTCCTGCTCCATCTGCTTTCCCAGCAGGAGCCGGGCCAATACCTGCGCGATCCCGTGGATCAGGCGCATGATATAGTCTTTCTCGTAGTAGTACATTTTTTATGGCCTTCCCGAAGATTTCACCTGGTCTCCTCCGCCCTTCATTCCTCCGGTATCATCCGGATAATCTCCTTGAACGGCATCAGCTCTTTGTCGCATTCCTCTGCCCGATGGTTTGTGAGGATGGTTTCTGCGGCTTTTTGGATCGCCGGGACAGCAGCCCGCATCAGCTGGTTGGCGTAGATGATGATGTTCGCGCCGCGCTGTTTCCATTCTTCTTCTTTGATGCTGTTGAAGGATGTGGGCACCAGCACGATTGGTGTGGTTTTGTCTTCTTTCCTGAATGCTTCCAGGAAGTCCAAGATCTCTTTTGGATCTTTCTTCCTGGAATGAATCATGATGGCGTCCGCTCCGGCTTCCGTGAAGGCCTTTGCCCGTTTCAGGGCGTCTTCCTGTCCTTTCTCCAGGATCAGGGATTCGATGCGGGCGCAGATCATGAAGTCCTTTGTCCTTCTCGCCGCACAGCCGGCTTTGATCTTCTGGCTGAAATGCTCGATGGAATCCTGAGTCTGTTCCACTTCCGTGCCGAAGAGGCTGTTCTTTTTGAGGCCGGTTTTGTCCTCGATAATTACCATGGAAACGCCCATCCGTTCCAGGGAGCGGACGGTATAAACGAAATGCTCCGTCAGTCCGCCGGTATCCCCGTCAAAGATGATGGGTTTTGTTGTCACTTCCATGATATCGTCAATGGTGCGGAACCGGGAGGTCATATCCACCAGTTCGATATCAGGTTTTCCCTTGGCGGTGGAATCGCAGAGGGAGGAAAGCCACATGGCGTCAAACTGGCGGGCGCCGCCGTTTTCGTGGATGATGGTATTCTCCACCACCAGGCCGGTGAGACCGTCATGGGCTTCCATGGCGGTAACGAAACCCTTCATTTCCAGCAGCCGCTTCAGCCGGCCCCGGCGGAGATCCGGCATGGCCAGGTCTGCCCGCTGGCGCTTGTCGATTTCAGTGTATTTCTCGTCGGCGCTGTAGGGAAATTCCACCAGCTTTCCGCCCCAGGCGGAAAGGATTGAAACGACTTCGTCCCGGATCGGTTTCTGGAAACCCTGCTGCCAGTTGTCTCCATGGACAACGATGTCGGGTTTCAGTTCCAGCAGGATATCTTTGTAGCTGAGGGTTTTCTGCTCCACCACCCGGGAAACCCCGGCGATGTTTTCAAACAGTTGCTTCCGCTCCACGCAGGGCACCAGCGGGAAGCGCTTATAGGAGGCGACAGCTTCGTCACTGAGCACGCCGACAGTAAGCTCGCCCAGCTGTTTTGCTTCATTTATGATTTTAATATGACCGCCATGGATAATGTCCGTGGAAAAACACATGTATACTGTGGGCATGTTTTGCCTCCTTGCTGAGCTGAAAAAGGAACCACGGGGACGGTGCGCCAGAGGGACGGTTCCTCTGGCCCTTTTTTCCAAAAAGGGCTGCGATTAAAAATCGCAGCTCATGGGGGTTCTCGCGTAGGGGATGACGTCGCGGATGTTCTCTACGCCGGTGAGGTAGATCAGCAGGCGCTCAAAGCCCATGCCGAAGCCGGAATGGGTGCAGCCGCCGAACCTGCGCAGGTTCACGTACCAGTACATTTCTTCCTTGGAGATGTGCAGTTCGTCCATGCGCTTCGTCAGCAGGTCATACCGGGTTTCACGCTGGGATCCGCCCATCAGCTCGCCGGAGCCGGGGACCAGCAGGTCCACCGCGGAAACGGTCTTTCCGTCGTCGTTCTGGTACATATAGAAGGCTTTGATATCCTTCGGCCAGTTGTAGACGAAAACGGGGGAATGGAAATATTCTTCCGTCAGGTATTTTTCGTGCTCCTTGGCGGTATCCTCGCCGTACTTCGGCTCGAACTTGAAGTCCCATCCGTTTTCCATGGCCTTGCGCAGGATGGTGATCGCCTCTTCATGGGTGACCCGTGCGCAGGTGGAGGTGAGCAGCGTCTGCAGCTTTTCGATGAGCCCGCCGCCGGAATACTGGTCCAGGAACTTCAGCTCGTCCGGGCATTTCTCCAGCACGGTTTTCACGATTTCCTTCAGGAAATCCTCCTCCAGGTCCATCAGCTGGTTCAGGTCGCAGAAGGCGATTTCCGGCTCGATCATCCAGAATTCCGCCGCATGGGTTTTCGTATTGCTGTTCTCCGCCCGGAAGGTGGGCCCGAAGGTATAGATCTTCGAGAAGGCCATGGCGAAGGTTTCGCCTTCCAGCTGGCCGGTCACGGCCAGGGAGGTGGGCTTGCCGAAGAAATCTTCGTCGAATTTCCCTGCCTTTTCAGCCGGCAGCGTTGTCACAGTGAAAGTATTGCCGGCACCTTCCGCGTCGTTGCCGGTGATCAAAGGCGTATGGACATAGACATATCCCCGGTCCTGAAAATAGGTGTGGATCGCCATGGCCGCCACGGAGCGGACGCGGAACACCGCCTGGAACAGGCGGGTCCTGGGACGGAGGTAAGCGATCTCCCGCAGAAACTCCACGGTATGCCGCTTGGGCTGCAGGGGATAATCCTCGGGGCAGTCGCCTTCCAGGATGATTTCGCTGGCCTGGATCTCCGGGGTTTCCGGATCCTTGTAGCTGGGAACCACTTTCCCTGTGACGGTCACCGCACTGCCTACATGCAGGGCTGAAACCTCGTCAAAAGAAGGCAGGGTATTGTCATACACCACCTGGGGATTGCGGAAGCAGGTTCCGTCGAAGAAGTCGATGAAACCCATGTTCTTCTGCTTCCTATGATTGCGGATCCAGCCCTGCAGGGTCACAGTCTGCCCCTGCAGCTCGGAAAGGCGTTCCTTAAGTTCCCGTGTGGTGATGGTTTTCATTGTTTTTTCCTCCTTAAGGGACCATGGGGACGGTTCCTCTGGCCCATGGGCCAGAGGAACGATGCGCCATGGGGACGGTTCCTGTGGCCCCTTTAATAACTGTAGTTTCCGTCGCCCATCCAGTCCACAGACCAGTAGGCTTCGGAGCCGTCGGGGGTGATCCATTTGGCTTCTTCTTCGCCCCCTCCGCCTTCCGGGGCGGTGTAGGAGACGACAAGCGCTTCCCCGTCATAGGCGCTGTAAATCCGCAGGGAGAGTTCCTCCGCCTCCGGGGCGGATTCCTCTCCTTCGGCGGTATACAGCCGGACGGAGGCGGTGATATCCCCGGCGCCCGGAAATTCGATCTCCGCGGTGAGAGTGCCACCGGTGCGGTCGATCTCCTGCCGCAGGCGCTCCGTCTGCAGGGCAATGGCAGTCTCGCAGCCTTCGGGCCGCAGAACGATGGTATCCGCGGGAACTTCCAGGTCTTGCCCGGTGAGGGTGCAGAAAAACTGATTCGGTTTCTCTTCGTCCGCAGGAAGCAGGACGATACGTTCCGTGTGATTCGCTGAAGCGACAGCACTGTTCTGCTTACCCTCGTATCCGCACAAGACGCACTGGTTCCTGCGGAATACGTGGGGGAAGGTGGTCTCGGCGTTTCTCTCAATGAATGAGGAGAGAACGTCACCGCAGTCATCACAGACTTCCTGTACCGTAGCCCGGCCAGTCACGATATGCATTTCCGAATTCAGGGGACGGTAGACCGGAGCGTCAAAATAGTAATCCATATGGGTATGTTCATGCGCGCAAAGATCCGTCTCCGTCGCCAATGGCAGCAGCGGAACCACAGGCTCTTCGGTTGTTTCTTCCGGCTCTTCCGCAAGGGAAAAGGCGCAGGAGAAAAGGAAGAGCGCCGAAAGCAGCGCAACAAGGATCCGTTTCATGGTACCAAAGATTCCTCCCTGTAAAGCATACACTTCTCTCAGCGATGCTCCACTATTTTATGCATATATATAGGTAATGTCAAATTTCAGGGACCATGGGGATGGTTTCGCTGGCTCCTTTGGGAAAAACCTCTCCCCGCCCCTGTACCTGCCCCTGTAACAGGAACAAAACCCGCTGTTGCGGCGAATAAATAAACCTTATACGCATAATCCTGCGTTTTTTATATATAAATAAATTACATTTTGTATTTACTTTATCACTTCTTGTGATATAATACCCACAGGGAGGGCGATAAAGCAACATGGAAACATATTACTTACTGAACCTACGGGTTTCCGGAATTAAGAATATTGAAAACACAATCGAGATTCCGTTCTACAAAAAGACAATCAAGAATGATTTTGATCCTGAACAGTACAGGGTCAAAGGAATATATGGGGAAAACGGATCCGGGAAAACAGCCATCATGATGGCTGTCCGGATCTTGACCAGGATTCTGCTGGACAGGAATTATCTGAGTGATTCCGTGAATCAGCGCCTGCTGCTGGAGAGCATCAATAAAAAGACACGCAAATTTTCTGTTGAAGTAATATATTATACTTTTGATCATATTGGTCCATTTATCTGTCATTACCAGATGGTCCTGGAAATCGGAAATGATGGAAGAGTCTGCCTGACAAAGGAAAAGCTGGAAAGAAAAATCGGGCATAATTCCCAGACGCCTTATGTGCTGGTGTATGAAGCCAAAGATGGGAGCCTTTCCAGATTCAATAAAGGCGACCTGTTCGAATACTGCAAGGAGAAGACAAAGAATCTTCTGGACCAGCGTTCTTTCGCAACCTTCATCAACGATATTGAAATGGCGGGATACAGCCTCATGGAGCTTCCCGGAAGGCATCTGTTCTCCCTTGCTGTTTTCGCTTCCAGGATCCATGTTGAAATCGATGAGTCAGACGATCACAGGGACGACGCCTATCAGAAGCTGAAAAAGCTGAATTCGAATGATGTCCTGCACGAGCATGAAGACCTGACAATCTATAGCTGGGCATCCACTGCCGCGTACAAGACCACTGAAACAATTATTCCAAAAAATCAGTTGCCCCTGTTCCATGAGCAAATCGCCAGATTAACCGCGTTTGTCCGGATTTTCAAAACCAATCTGAAGAATATTGATCTCGAAACGAAAGAATACGGAGAATTCTTCATCTGCCGCCGCGTCATGGTATATGACGGATTCAGGCTGAATGAGGAATATGAGAGTCGGGGAATCAAAAAGCTAATGCGACTTTTCGATGTCCTGAACGCCGCGTCCAGAGGATATATTGTTTTCATTGACGAACTGGATTCCAATATCAATGATATTTATCTGGATAAGCTGATCGAATACTTTACCTATTACGGAAAAGGTCAGCTTTGCTTCACGGCTCATAATCTTTCCCCCATGTCTGTGCTCCGCAACAGCAAATGTGCAATCAGCTTTATTTCCGGCGTCAACACGGTACACACCTGGACCAGCAGAGGTAATCAGAATCCGGAACATGCCTACAGGGAAGGATTTATCGAGGACTCACCCTTTAATGTGGATCCTTCCGACTTCCTGGGAGTTCTTGGAGGCGCGGATGAAGACAAATAAAAGAATCCTGTTCTGCGTGGAAACGACAAGACACGCCGATACGGATTACGGGTATATCCAGGATACGATTCATCATTACTATGAGGAATCGTCAAAAATCGTAACCCGTCCTGTATACATGGAATCGAAATCCAGGTATAACAGCCGTTCTGTTCAGGAAGATATCAAGAACCAAAGCGGTATGGCTGATACAGTTGTGATCTACTGTATTGACACAGACGAATATGATGTATCCGACAATGACAGGCAATTGCTGGAGCAAATCCGGAATTACTGCCGAAAAAAGGGATACGATTTCATATTCTTCTGTAAAGATGTGGAAGATGTGTTCTGCGGCCAAAGAATTCCGAAGACACAGAAGGTTCAGGCTATCCGCAAATTCAGAACGTCGAAATCCATTGCAAAAATCGATGTGAAAAATTTACAACGGGATCAATATCAGGTGCATTGCAGCAATATCCTGAATGTACTGGATCGATACTGGAAGAGAAAAGAAGTATAACAAGCTGCAGAGCAGCACATCAAAGGAGAGCACTGTGAGAACCATACAGCACGATCTGAACTCTCTTCGTAAATTGGTTCGTGAGTTACAGGTTGAGAACAACCGCCTGAAATCATTGCTGAAGAACAACCATATTGTCTTTGAAGAAGCGGATGCTTTTCAAAATTCAGAAAGCATTGATGAATATGATGAGGACCAGGGAGCAAGAATCCTGCCGATCAACCCGAATGAACAAATGGCCAAAGAATTCTTCGGAATGTTCTGGGGCCGTACGGATGTATATGCAAAACACGGAAAGAACGGCGGTTATTTTCCGCAGTGTTCCGGACGATGGAATAATCCGCAGTGCCCCAAAGCAAGTAACCCCAAAACATTCTGTGACGAAGACTGTCCGTATAAATCATGGGAATCGCTGGAACTGTGGCGAGTCATAAAACATATAAAAGGTGAAAAAGAGGATTGTTCCGATGTGATTGGTATATATCCTCTCTTTCCGGATAACACATGCAGATTACTTGTTTTTGATTTCGACAATCATGAAAAAGATGCATATAAAAACGATGATGCCAACACAGACGATCTGTGGAAGAGTGAAGTGGATGCCCTTCGAAAAATATGCAAACTGAACGGGATAGATGCATTAACGGAACGATCCAGATCCGGCAAGGGAGCGCATATCTGGATCCTGTTCCGTGAACCGATACCGGCATCACAGGCACGCAGCTTTGGTTTTGCGCTTCTCGACCGCGGAGCGGTTCTGATCAATCTTCCGTCTTTCAAATACTATGACAGGATGTATCCATCCCAGGATGTATTAAGTAAACTGGGAAACCTTGTTGCGTTACCATTGCAGGGACGTGCTTTGAAAAAAGGGAACAGCGCATTTGTCGATGAGTCATGGAATGCATATCCGGATCAGTGGCAGGCATTGAAATCCGTTAAACGCCTAAGTTTGACGGAAGTTTCAGATCTTATACAGGAATGGAATGCAGAAGCACAAAATGAGCAGCTAATCACCGATTACAGGGAAGATAAAAAACTGACAAGACCGTGGAGAAAGGACGATCTGTTCCATTCTGAAGATGTGATTGGGAACGAACTGCATGTTGTTCTGGATGACGGGATTTATGTTGATGCGCTGAATCTTCTCCCAAGAATACAAAATCAGATTAAAAGTATGGCAACCATAGACAACCCTGAATTCTACAGGAACCTGAAAACCGGCAGATCAAATTACTACAACTACCGGACTATTTCCATGTGGAGCGATACGGAAGGATATATTAAAATTCCCCGTGGTATTCTTGAAAAACTCAAACAAAAATGCAGCGAAAGCTCAATTGACTGCATTATTGAAGACAATCGTTCCTTTGGCCGTCCGATTCGGGTCAAATTCAAGGGTCAGTTGAGGGAGCAACAGGAATTTGCGGCCGAAAAACTTGAAAAATATGAAAATGGCGTGCTTTGCGCGGCAACTGCCTTTGGCAAAACAGTACTGGCTGCTTATATAATCGCTCAAAGAAAAGTCAGTACGCTGATTCTGCTGGAAAATGCGGAATTGCTTCCTCAGTGGATAGAAGAACTGAACAAATTTCTGGACATTGATGAAGCGCTTCCATCGTATCAGACAAAAACGGGAAAAATAAAAATACGGCAGCAGATTATTGGCACCCTCGTAGCCGGAACAGATAAAACCAATGGTATCATTGATTTCGCCATGGTCAGATCGGCATATCATCAAGGCACTTTTTTCCCGAAAATCGGATCATATGGAATGGTTCTTGTGGATGAATGCCATCATGCGGCATCATTCCAGGCCGAGGAAGTGCTGCAGCATATTCGGGCAAAATATGTCTACGGACTGTCCGCCACGCCGATCCGAAGCGACCGCCTGGATCCGATTATTCATATGCTCTTGGGCCCAGTGCGCCATCAATACACCGCAAAACAACAGGCAGATGAACAGGGACTGGTCAGATATGTCTATCCCCGGTTTACAAAAGTGGTGAATATATCCGGTAAAGAAATGGATATTCACGAGGCCGATGATCTGATTGCCGAAAACGATGTCCGGAATCAAATGATCTGTGATGATACGGGTGATGCAGTGAAAAAAGGCCGTACACCGGTTATTCTCACAAAACTGAAAAAGCATGCGTTGCAATTAAGCAAACTGCTGATTGGAAAAGCAGATCATGTGTTCCTGATCTACGGTGATCAGACTGCCAAACAAAATCAGGAAATCCGGGAACAGATGAAAAGTATTCCAAAGAATGAAACCATGATATTGGTGGCTACGGGTCAGAAGGTTGGCGAAGGATTCAATTTCCCGCGCCTGGATACATTACTGCTTGCTGCTCCAATAAAATTTGAGGGCAGATTAACCCAATATGTTGGCAGACTGAACCGAACATATGAAGGAAAAACAGATGTTATTGTATATGACTATGTCGATTCTCACATTCGTTTTTATGACAATCAATACAAAAACCGGCTTTCGACATATAAAAAACTCGGATATCAGGTCATCTCGGACACGCAAAGAACCCGTCAACAAGCCAATGTGATTTTTGACCGAAGAAATTACGCAGAAGTCTTCGAAAGGGATCTGGTTGAAGCTGAAAGAGAAATCGTCATATCCAGCCCGGATCTCAGGCGGTACAAAGTTGAGCGGCTTATTTCCCTTATGGAACCAAGGCAAAAAGCCGGCGTATCCATTACCGTCATTACAATGAATCCGGAAGAAGTCAAATATGCCGAGATAAACGAACAGTATTCGCTTATTGACAGTATGCGAAGAAACGGCATCATCGTCCGGCTGACCGATGTGGAAAGTGAACACTATGCCATAATCGATCAATACCTTGTATGGCATGGCGGAATGAATCTCCTTGGTAAAGAAGACGTATGGGATAATCTGATCCGGGTTGAAAACAAACAAGCTGCCGCGGAATTAATGGAAATCACAGATGCAACTATTGAAAAAGCATAAACCTGACCGTACATGGACCGCCATGGAGGTTCCTTCCCACAATCATATCAGATTGATCATTATATCAGAACTGTAGTTGGAAATGATCTGTCGACTCTTAAAACACCCCAGATAAAACAAAAGAACTGACAAACAATCCGCATGTTATTCCCACAAAGAATGACAGCAAATCCGATGATTTTTCTTCTCCCCTTTTGTTTTCTGACCCTGGCATTCCCTTATTGTTACATACGATGAGAGAGCGGGGGTTAGCCATTCTTAACACTAACCGGGGCCGTAACACTCCTTCGGCAGTTCCCTAAACAGTCATAAGATATTACGTCTGGCCATATTGGCGAAAAGCCCGTTTTTCTCCATCAACTGCTGATAGGTTCCCGTTTCCGCTATTCTTCCCCTGTCCAGCACAAGAATGCGGTCGCAATTGACGACGGTGGACAACCGGTGAGCAATCACAATACGTGTAATCCCCAGCTTGTCCAGATTCTCCTTGATGGTTTTCTGAGCCGCATTGTCAATCGCCGAAGTGGCCTCATCCAGGAAAAGGATTCTCGGATTACGCATCAAAGCCCTTGCAAGCACAATACGCTGACGCTGACCGCCGGAAATGACCTCCGCTTCACCGGAAAGCATCGTGTGGAATTTCATTGGCATTGCCTCTATGTCGTCCAACACTGCAGCCTGCCTGGCCGCTTCCTTCACAAGGTCCATATCTGCATCGTCTGTCAGGGCAATATTCCGGGTAATGGAACCGGTCAGCACGGCAGCATCCTGCAGCACTACACCGAACTGACGGCGGAGAGATCGCAGGTTGTATCGCTCAATGTCGATCCCGTCGAACCTGACCTTTCCCTCCGTCGGTTTCAGGAATCCAAGCATCAGCTTTATCAGGGTGCTCTTTCCGCAGCCGGACGGACCGACAATGCCGATATACTCTCCGGGCCGGATATTCAGATTCAGGTTGCGAAGCACGGAACAATCGCCTTCACTGTAGGAGAAAGACACATTTGTCAGCTCTATATTTCCGCTGACGGCATAGTCCGCAGCGCCGGTATCCGTTTCTTCCGGCGGCGTTTTCAGAACATCATCAGCAAATTTCAGATGCGGCAGCGCGCTGACCGTTTCGCTGAAAGAAGATGTCATGCTGTTCAGATAACTGGTCATCAGGGTAAAGGAGGTAACCATCGCGGAAACCATTCCCGCGTTTCCTGTCGAATTACCTGCTGCATAGGAGTAGATCAGGAAGAGGCCGATTCCGCTGAGCAATGTTCCGACGATGGAGACCGTCTGGCTGTAATTCTCAATCTGCTGCCGCAGGCGCATCTTCTCGTCATAGGCAATGGCAAAACGGTAGAAACTTTTGTCTTCTATCGCGTTGTTCCGTATGACCTCCATATTGTCCAGCATCTCGCGCCTGATCAGGGAAAGCCTTGCGGAAAGATCCCGCTCCCCGGCTGTCTTCCTGTAAATCAAAATCTCCATTACCGCGATAAATGCAATATCCGCGATTGTCAAAAGCCAGATCAGAAGACTGATTTCTCCGTTCATGGAAAGCATGGTCCGCAGCGCCATCAGCCCCTGGGCCAGGAAAACCAGTACGGATATGGACGAGCCCAGGATTGTATCCGCGGCACATTCAAACATCATGATCAGCGAGGAAATCCGGCCTGACAGCTTCGACTCATCTTCCGATCTCATGGCCATAATACGGCCGATGACAGCGGAAACCATCAGATGGGCTGTTTTCGTCTGCATTCTTGCCTTTGTGTAGTTGACCGCGATATTAATCAGCAGGCCGGCCAGGATCCCCAGCACAAGACTTATCGTCAGAATATAGATTCCGGCGGATTCACCGTTCGGAATCAGTTCACTGGTAATATATCCGGCCATGGACGGGATGATGGACGCGATCGCCGTTCCCAGCAGCATAATTGCCAGGAAGATGACAAATTCAGAGGCGGACTTTCGGGCAGAGCAAAACAGCAGCTTTTTCCCGCTGCGGATTTCACCCGGCGCCTTGGAAATAATACATATTCCTTCCCCATCGAATTCCCGGGCAATCTTCTCGTCGACTTTGACCTCCGTGTCATCGTCCGTGAGCATATGATAGCAGCCCCGGCGGAACTGAAGCACGACCGGTTTTTTTTCTTCACCCCGGAAACCGATGAAGGGACCGCTTTCTGTTTTATACCACCGGTAGCCCAGTTCAAAACGGGCAGCATATACGTCCTGCGAGTTTTTCAGGTATTCCAGTTTGTCCGGCACCGTCTCCAGGCGCGACTCGTCGATCGGGACAACCTTTCCGGTAACGATCTCCGTCAGAAGCAGGAAGGCATAGGCAAACCGGTGATCCCGGTTTTCCACGAAATCCTCGTGTACGCCCCGCAGTTCCCCGTGAAGGATCCGGTCAATGCGGGACCTCTCGATGGTTTTCCTTTTAATCATTGTCTTCCTCCAAGGTCATCAGATCTTTATATAAGCCTTCCAGCGCGGCCAGCTCTGCATGGCAGCCGCGCTGGATAATTTCTCCCTTCTGCAGCACAATGATTTCATCGCAGTCCCGGATTGTGGAAAGACGGTGTGCCACAACAATCAGTGTGATATTCATGGCCCGGAGATTCTTCATAATCTGTTCTTCGACGACTGTATCCAATGCGCTGGTTGCTTCATCAAGTATGAGGATGGACGGCTTCCGGACCAGGGCACGGGCAATCATCATGCGTTGGATTTCCCCGCCGCTGAAACTGCTGCCAGACAATCCCATAACCGCATTGAATCCGTCAGCATGCGCCTCAATCGCGTCATATATGCAGGCCGCCTTCGTTGCTTCGGTGACAGCCTGCATATTGACGTTCCGGTCAAACAGCGTGATGTTCTCGCGCACGGTGCCCGTGAAAATAAACGGTGACTGCGTTACCGACGAAATACTGCCCTGGAGCACTGCCCGGTCCATCTCACTGCGTGAAACGCCGTCAAAGAGGATGCGTCCTGACGCCGGCTGGTACAGGCCTTCGATCAGTTTCAGGATCGTACTTTTCCCGGAGCCTGAGCTGCCGACCAGGGCGACGCTTTTCCCCGGTCCGATCCGCATGGAAATATTCTTCACCACCGGCGGTAGCGATTCGTTATATCCGAAAGTCACCTCTTCAACACTGATGCTGCCGCGGGGGGCCTGCGTGCTGTTACATTCTGCGTCGGCCAGCGAGGGATCCTCTTCTTCTGACATAATGTCTTCCAGGGCATTTACTTTCATCTGCTGGGACTGAAGGCCGGAGAACTCGCTGATAATCTGTATGACAGGATTGAAAATGGAAACGGCAATGATCTGACAGGCCAGCACCTCACCGATTGTCATGACGCCCCCGATCACCTGCTCCGAACCTACGGCAATGACAAATACCTGGATCAGCAGCGGAACAATCACCGGAACGGCCTGAATCACTGACAGGATCTTCTGAGACGCCTGCATGGCATTGCGGTATGCGCTGTGCTTTTTGACCGATTCAATGAACGCCTCTTCTTCCATGGCTACAGATTTGATGGTATTGAACAGCCGGACATTCTGAACAACGGAAGTATAAAATTCAACCTGCCGGTTTGAAGAATATACGGAGGCAGATCTGCTCATCCTGAGCAGTACAAACAGCAGCACGCCGATCAGTATCAGAAGCAGGACAGTCGGTATGGCAACCGGCACGCTGTAAAGGAACAGCAGCACAATGAAAATAACAGAAAACAATGCGTCTATGATAATCGGGACCAACTTCGCGGAGATAAAATCTGACAGGCTGTCGATATCGTTCAGATGTATATCGATGGCAGAATGGCTCCGGTTGTTGAAAAAGCGAAGCGGCAGCCGGAGAAGTTTTCCGATGATCGCTGCCGTCATATTGGCTGATTGATAACGCCGGTATTTAAGGTTGACATGTTTTTTTATCACAAGCAGAACCGCTTCAATCAGCAGCGCAATCGCGAAAGCAGCAAAGAAAGCGGACAGGTTTGCACTGGAGAGAAAAGGAAGATAATAATCCACAAAAAGCGTCGTAAAGCCGGGTATGATCACACCGAGTATATTGATCATGACAGAAATACACGCGAGACCGGCAATGCCCCTGCCGTGAAGCCGGACAAGCTTCAGAACAGGCTTGAGGATACTGCGGGGCCTGCCGCCCGGCTCAAAATTTTCCGTCGGTTCTATTTCGAGGACAATACCGGAAAAGCCTGCCGCGAATTCATCCCTTGTGATTTTGCGCCTTCCATGGGCAGGATCAACGATCCATACCCACTTGTCCGATATTTTTTCAGCCACCAGAAAATGGCTGTGATTCCACATGACAATCGCCGGCAGTTTCCTTCCCAGGAGCGCCGACCCGGAGAAAAAGCCTTCGGCTCTCATACCGTACTTTTCCGCCGCGTTCACCACGTCAATCATCCGGCTGCCGTCCCGTGAAATATGACACTCCCGGCGCATAACCGACAAGTCCACATAGCGTCCGTAATACGCCAGAATCATACAGAGACTTGCCGCACCGCATTCTGCCGCTTCAATCTGGTAAACGACCGGAACTTTTCTTTTGCTCGGATTCATAAGCATCTCCGAATCCTTTATTTATTAAATACAACCTGATAGGGGTGTTTTTCCGCGGAAAAAAGGGTGATCTTGCAGATTTCATTGCACATAAGCATGTTTTTACGGTTGTCTGTTTCTCCTTCTTCAAGCCCTGTAAGATCAATCAGCAGTTCGTACTGTTCAGAATGTTCCTGGTAGTAATAATTCATGATTTCTTCAGAACCGGTGGATTCCAGCATTTCATATCTCGAAACCGGCTGGGCAGAAATACGGATTACCTTTCCGTTAATCAGCCCGCTGTTCTCCTTCTTCGCTCCCTGAATCTGGACGCTTACCTCCGTTCCCACGTCGACCAGGTTCAGCTCATCCATTGTCACATAAGCAACAGCATAATGAATCGCCGGCGTTTCAGATTCCTGCATGCGCATCAGTGTCGTCGTAAGATCCACGCGTTGCCACGGAACGCATGAGATTTCTGTAATATAGCCGTTCACCGGCGATATGACGCTCTCTGCATCCTTTTTCATTTCCTCCAGGGAACAGGTTTCACCGCTTTCGGCGCCCGGATAAATCTTCAGGAGAACGTCGCCCTTATTGACGTATTGATTGGTGAATACCGGTATTTCGGTGATCACACCGTTTTGCGGCTGATGAATCATCGTCGAGCTGCTTTGGGTGGTAAGTACGCCGTAGATCGAGAACGAGGTCCGAATCGTCCCGAAAATGAACCAGCAGAGCAGCGCTATGAATATAACAGCTGCAGCAATCAGCAGCAATGTCATCCTTCCGCTCAGGATCCTTGGAAGAGGACTCGGGTCGCTTTTTTTATTTTTCATATCCAGCATGCGGCGCACCTCCCATAATCATTGATTATATCATGGCTTGCCTTTCAAATTTCGCGAACGCTGTGCCTTTTTTGTGTTTTTCTCCCCCGTATGTGGAAAAACCGAATCATGTTATGTTAGTATATATTTATATATCCATAAATATCAATATGCAAAATGAACAGAAGGAGAAAACATCATGAGTGAAAACGAATGGCAGGCAAGGGGAAAGGAATGCAGCCCTGCAGAAACCGTTGCACGCGCAAAACAGATTCTGAGCGATCTGGGTTTTGAATATGAGTATGAAGAAGGTGTTACCGGCCTGGAGGAATGCTTTTCCTCCCGTCTTACGCTCATCCCTCCCGGAAACGGCCTCCTCGGCACCAACGGGAAAGGCATGAGCCGCGAACTGTGCATGGCCAGCGCGTTCGGAGAAATGATGGAGCGCCTGAGCAACGCTTCCCTGGACGGACTGAACCTGTACGATCCCGAAATCAACCGGATCTACGGCGATGTGGGCCGGTTTTACAGTCTTTCCGCGGATGAACAGCCGGACTGTATCCGAATGCTGAAGAAAAAGATCTGCGATTCCATGCAGGAACCCATGATCGGCACAAAAGAGGATATCCTCAATATTGTCCTGAAGGAACTGACCATCGACGGGGACCGGATTCCTTCCTATCCTTTCTATTCCGTCCGGAAAAAGAAAGTTGAGTACCTGCCGCTGAACCTGATTCGATCCTTTACCGGAAGCAACGGAATGGCAGCCGGCAACACTGTCGAAGAAGCAATGGTAGAGGGAATCTCAGAAATTTTTGAACGTTATTCCCAGCAGAAAATCATCGAGGGCGGCATCAACCTTCCGAAAGTCCCTGACAGCGAACTTGCCAAGTATCCGCACATCCAGAAAGTCATCCGGGAAATAGAGGCGGACGGAACAAGGTCCGTCCTGCTGCTGGACGCTTCCCTCGGATTGGATCTTCCGGTGCTGTGCGGCATCAGCATCCACAAGGATTCCGGCCGGATCGGCGTCAAGTTCGGCGCCCATCCCAGGATGTCCGTCGCACTGGAGAGAATTTTCACGGAAGGCATGCAGGGCCGGAATATAGAAACATTCTCGGATATGAACTCCATCTCCTTTCAGAACGAATACGACGAAAAGCGGGTAGACCACTGGAACACGCTGAAAAACGGTATCGGGGTTATGCCCTGCGACCTGCTGATCCCGGATTCAGAAGACCATTTCCATCCGTGGCCAGATTACAGCGAAGAATCGAACCGGTCCATGATGTGGAAAATGCTCGACAAACTTGAGGCACTTGGCTCGGATGTTTATATTCTCGACTGTTCCGTGACAGGTTTCCCGGCCGTTCAGATCTACGCCGCCGGCATTTCCGAAGCAATGCAGCCGGACTGGCTGACCGTCAGCATCATGAAATATCTGCGGAAAGCCCAGTATATCCTGACCCATCTGGATCAGGCAGACGACAACGACATAAAAACGCTGTCTGCCGCCCAGGGCCTGAAAAGAAGCGTAACAGTCAGCAAAGACCGGTCTATCTCCCGCGCCCTGACGATTCCATTCCGGTTTCAGCCGCCGGGCGGAACCCTGCACACCCTGTTTCTGAAAGGACTGTGCGAATATCGGCTCGGCAACCTTGAGACAGCTTACCGGCTCATTCAGAACACGGTGGACATCGCAAAGCTCGAAGACGGCGGCACCTATGAAAAAGCTGTCGCACTTTATCTGCAGGGCCTGGTTAACCAGTATTCAAGGGAGCAGATCCGTACAGTTCTGTCCGCGCTGTTTCCGAAAAACTGCGATAAAGTCATGTCGGATCTTGAAGACCCAAAGACTGTGCTGCAAAAAGTCTATCCCATCTGCAACGGAATGCGCTGCGATACCTGCCCGGACGAAACAAAAACCCGTTGCTGCTATCCGGCTGTCCGGGAAGCCACCCGCATCATCTGGAAACAGTTCAATCAGAACCTCCCGTCAGACGAGACCATCTGCCGGAAATTTGAAAGGCCGTAAACATCCGGATATAAAATATTATCATTGACCGTCAGGCAAATAATTGTTTTGACAGTTAAGAGCAATTTGTGCTATGATTCCATTTAGAAATAAAAACTTGAAAGGGGCTTTTAACATGAAAGATGAAATTATGCAGGCTTGGAATGCCGCCACAACCGATGAGGCCAAAAAAGCGGTCCTTGAAAAGTACGGCGCCGAACTCACCCAGGAAGAGCTGGAAACTTTCTATGGCAAAAAGCTGACCAAGGAAGATCTGGAAATGCTCGCTGCCGGTAATGCCTATCAGGCATTTTACTGCTGTGCCTGGAACTGAGAATAGCCAACTCGCTTGCAAAGGGCTCCATCCTTCTCCGGATGGAGCTCTTCATTCTTCACCGGAGGCGAAATATGTTAAGATTTCATATCCCCGATTTTCGGAAAAACCTCCAGCTGAACCTGATCCTTCTTGATTTTTACAGGATCCGAAGAAATCGTTTTATCGATGGAATGACCATTGAATATATCTATGATTCCTTTCCCCTGATCTGGAACGGCGGACGCTTCGTCCGGGGAAAGACAGATTTCGCGCAGGCTGAAAAAACAATCCGCACTCTGAATGAAAAAGGCCTGAAGATTGCCTTCACATTTACAAACACACTCCTGACCAGCGAGCATCTGAAAGATCCGGACTGCAATCGGATCATGCGTCTTGCCTCCGGAACAGGGATCCGCAACAGCGTCATCGTCAATTCACCGTTGCTGGAGAACTATATCCGCAACGAGTATCCTGAATTCGGCGTCATCCTGTCCACAACGCGTCAACTGGGCAGTGCTTCCGCGCTGAACGAAGCGCTGAATCAGGATTATGATTTTGTCGTTCTGGACTACAATATGAATCATGATTGGAATACTCTTTCCATGATTGCGCCCGAAAACAGAAACAGATGTGAATTCCTGGTTAATGCCTGCTGTAAGGACGACTGTCCTTTTCGCGGAGATCACTATCGCGAAATCAGTCGCCAACAGCTTTTGAACAGCGATCCTTCAACCGTCGGACAGATTCCTTTTGTACCCTGCAGATGGGAGCGTTCTACCTTCTTCACCTACAGAAACTACCGAAACTTTATGGGGATTCATGAAATCCGGGAAAAATATGAGCCCATGGGTTTCTGCCATATGAAACTGGAAGGTCGTGACGGAGATCCCATTCATCTCCTGGAAAACTATGTTCAGTACCTTGTGAAGGAAGAATACCGGGACGAGACGCGTTATGATCTTCTGCAGTTTTTCATCAACAGCAGGAAATAATGCTTTTTCAATTCCTCACAGGCCATGGCAAGATCGGAATAAACCAGACACCCGCTCAGGCAAACAGGAAGAATACTGCAGGTTCTGCATTTTTCCGGATGCCTGTATTCTGCCAGTTTGAGTTCCTGATCGGGAAAACGGTTTTCTTCATAAATACTGCCTACTGTCCGATCCTTCAGGCCGAAATGGTGCTCGCACCGGTACAGTTCTCCCTCCGGGCCGATACAGAAATTAAAAGAGCAGATCTTGTAGCAGTTTGCCGGTTGGCGCCTTGGCACATGGAAAGCCAGAGAATCAGCTGAATAAAGGCCGTCTTCGCCAAACAGACGGATATACTTTTCCTCAAACGCCATAAAGTTCCTGTGCCTGGCGGTTTCCTCCTCTCCGGAAACATTGTCATAGTTACGGACATGCGCAAGGCCGATTTTCACCTTGTGCTCCAGTTTTTTTTCTTTCAGCAGGTAATGAGTCAGTGCAAGGACATCTTCATAATTATCCGTCACATTGACCCGTACATGTATGGGCAGGGTCTCCGCAGCGCCTGCAATATTCTCAATAACGGCGTCAAAATCCTCCCGGGATGCGCGTTTCAGCCGCATATACTGCTCCGGCATCCCATCCAACGCCAGTTGAATAAATTGAACACGTACTTTTTTCAGTTTTTCTGCGTTTTCCGCAGTCAGAAACCGCCCGTTCGTGATGGTTTCCGCATAATACTGCACATGATGCGCGTCACACCAGTCAATCAGACGCTCGCTCATCCGGCAGACTGATTCTGTGTACAGCAGAGGTTCGCCTCCGAACCAGCGGATCATCAGGTATTTCAGAGAAACATTTTTTTCCGCAAGTCGAAGAATATAATCCACGGTATCCCGCTGTATTTCCTCCGTCATGACCGGCCGGGATTCCATATGCTTTTCAAAACAATAAACGCAGTTGTAATTGCAGCCGAGTCCGGGCGCGACGGTAAAATGAAGGACCGGCTGGTTCGGATTCAGGATGGCCGTTTTCTCTTGCAGAAGAACCTGATTTGTCTCATTCAGTCTCTCCGGAACGATACACCCGTTTTTTCTGAACAGGTCATAATACTCATTGCCGGTTTGATCTGTCCCATCATATTTTTCAAGAAACATGTGCGCACCTGCGTCAAGCCGGAGCAGGGCGCCGGATAAAGTGTTCCAAAGGTATGCCCGTCCTTCATGCCATATTATATTATTGTAGAATGATTTCTTATAATCCATATTTACTAAAACGCCTTTCAAATCCAAACATTTTTTCTGTGAATGTTTCTCCTGCCAATGTTTCTCAGTCAAATCAGATTTGATCAATCAGAATCAAGCGGAGGTCCTGATTGGCTCGTAATTCTTCCGTAAAACCGCTTTTGCTGTATAGATCCTCTCCGATCATGCCGGCATACATTATAAAAGGCAAAAATCATTTTTGTCAAAATCAGCTCAAAAGGTGCAGGAAACCGGAAATGACAGAAGAGTCTGTCCAAAGGAAAGGCTGGAAATAACCTGATTGTGCCGATATGGATGATATAAGACTCTCCCTGTTCATACAAATAATTGCATAAGCGTTGACAATTGTTACAAAATCATGTAACATGGTTTTGTTCGGCTGCGCGGGATCCGCGCGCTGTTATCGATAGAGTTTTCCCAAATGTACCAACGCGGAGTTATCCGCGATGTGTTTTCGGGCGTCCCCTGGGGGACGAACCGCATACCGATACCACCGGGATTGCCTCGGTCGAAGCAGCGTACATCCGTGCGAAGCGTTAGTTTTCGCGCGGTTTTTTGTACGCCGGAAAACTGAAAATGAGATTGAGATTCTGAAAGAAAGGGAGGGAACGTATGGACCTGATAGTAGCTATCCTGATTGCATTCGCAACCCTGGTTATCGGGTTGCTGGTCGGATACACATACCGGAAGAACCAAACGGAACGGAAAATCGACCGTACGGAAGAATACGCCAAGCGGTTATACGACGACGCCGTACGCAAGGCGGAAGAATACAAGAAGGAAAAAGTACTGGAAGCCAAGGAAGAAATCCTGAAGGCGAAGGCCGAAAACGACCGGGAACGCGCGGAAAACGAAAAAGAAATCCGCGAACGCCGGAATGAAATCCAGAAGAACGAACGCCGGCTGATTCAGCGGGAAGAAACACTGGACAAGAAAGCCAACAACCTGGAAACCCGGGAAGAGAACCTGAATGAAAAGATCGCTTCCCTGGCGAAACAGGAAGAGGAACTGAAAGAACTGAAAGAAAAGCAGTTGTCCGAGCTTGAACGAATCGCCAGCCTGACAAAAGACGAAGCGAAGCAGCAGGTCATCGACCGGGTACAGAAAGAAGCATTCCATGACGCAGCTGCATCCGTGCGCGAGATTGAAACCCAGGCGAAGGAAGAGGGCGAAAAGAAAGCCCGGAACATCATCGCCATGGCAATCCAGAAATGTGCGGCGGACCATGTGGCGGAGAGCACAGTCAGCGTAATCTCGCTGCCGAACGACGATATGAAGGGCCGTATCATCGGCCGTGAGGGCCGGAACATCCGGGCGCTGGAAACGGCGACGGGCGTGGACCTGATTATCGACGACACGCCGGAAGCGGTGATCGTGAGTGCCTTCGACCCGGTACGCCGGGAAGTGGCGCGGCTGGCGGTCGAAAAGCTGATCATGGACGGTCGGATCCATCCCGCGCGCATCGAGGAAATGGTGGAAAAGGCCCGCAAGGAAGTGGACAACCAGATCCGCGAAGCCGGCGAGAACGCCGTATTCGAAACGAACCAGCACGGCATCCATCACGAGCTCATCAAGCTGCTGGGCCGGCTGCGGTTCCGGACGAGCTACGGCCAGAACGTGCTGAAGCACTCCATCGAAGTGAGCCACCTGGCCGGCCTCATGGCGGCGGAACTGGGCGCGGACGTCCAGCTGGCGAAGCGCGCCGGCCTGCTGCATGACATCGGCAAGGCTGTGGACCACGAGAGCGAAGGCACCCACGTGACCCTGGGCGCCGAACTGGCCCGGAAGTATCACGAGAACAACGATGTGGTGCACTGCATCATGGCACACCACAACGACGTGGAACCCCAGACAGTCGAAGCCGTACTGGTGCAGGCGGCGGACGCGATTTCCGCGGCCCGGCCCGGCGCACGGCGCGAGAGCCTGGAGAACTACATCAAGCGGCTGGAGAAGCTGGAAGAGATTGCGAACAGCTTTGACGGCGTGGACAAGAGCTACGCGATCCAGAGCGGCCGCGAGGTGCGCATCATGGTGAAGCCCGAGGACGTGACCGACGAAGGCATCAAGGTCATGGCCCGGGAGATCGCCAAGCGGATCGAGGAGCAGATGGAATATCCGGGACAGATCCGCGTGAACGTGATCCGGGAGACCCGGAGCACGGAATACGCGAAGTAAGTGACTATATGAATGAAGCGGTTCATTGCGAACCGCTTTATTTTTTATTCCCCAGCGTTGTTGAGCATCCGCTCCAGGAGGGACTTGCCAGGTTCCTCCGGCCAGATCTTCACGCCGGCCCTCGGGGCCCGGGCTTCCGGATCCGCGAACAGGTTCAGGTGGCGGGAAGGGAAGAAGCGGGAGAAAACCTGGAATTTGTCCAGCTGAAAATCCTTGGGATTCGGCGGCGGTGTTTTGGACGGCTTCGTCGTTTCCGCCGGGGCGTCCGTCGGGGGCGATGTCGGCGGCGGGGTGAACGTCGGATCCTCCCCGATCACCGGAGGCAGGGTTTCCTCCTCCGCCTGCGGCGCGGCAGCCTCCGCCTTAGTGTTTTCCTGGATCACCGGGACCGACCCGGACACAGGCGTTTCCTCCTTCACCAGGATTATCGCAGGTTCTTCTTCCGCAGGGCCGGAAGGGGATTCATAGGATTCAATCGGCTGAACGGGATATTCCGGTTCCACTTGGACTGATTCCTGTTTCTTTTCGGATTCAGGCTCCACATAAGAGACAGCCTGAGAATTTTGCCCGTTTACTGGCTGCTCCTGCGATGCCTTGATTGCGGAATCATTTAAGTTTGTTGGTTCTGTATTCGTGGTTCCGGTGTTGGCTGTACTGGAATTCGTTGCCGGTTGTTCCGGTTGAACATTTGTTGTAGAAGCATCGGCACTGGCGGGTTTCGTATTCGTGGTGCTAGTGTCGGTTGTGCCGGAATTTGTTATCGGCTGTTCCGGTTGAACACTTCCTATGGAAGAACCCGTACCGGTGGGTTTTGTATTTGTCGTGCCGGTACCGGTTGTGCTAGAATTTGTTATTGGCTGTTCCGGTTGAACACTTCCTGTGGATATACCCGTATCGGCGGGTTTTGTATTCGTCGTGCCGGTACCGGTTGTGCCGGGATTTATTGCCGGCTGTTCCGGTTGAACACTTCCTGTGGAAGTACCGGTACCGGCAGGTTTTGTATTCGTCGTGCCGGTACCGGTTGTGCCAGGATTTATTGCCGGCTGTTCCGGTTGAACACTTCCTGTGGAAGTACCGGTACCGGCGGGTTTTGTATTCGTCGTGCCGGTACCGGTTGTGCCGGGATTTATTGCCGGCTGTTCCGGTTGAACACTTCCTGTGGAAGTACCGGTACCGGCGGGTTTTGTATTTGTCGTGCCGGTACCGGTTGTGCCGGGATTTATTGCCGGCTGTTCCGGTTGAACACTTCCTGTGGAAGTACCGGTACCGGCGGGTTTTGTATTCGTCGTGTCTGTGCCGGTTGTGCCGGAGTTTATTATTGGCTGTTCCGGTTGAACACTTCCTGTGGATGTACCCGTACCGGCGGGTTTCGTATTCGTCGTCCCGGTACTGGTTGTGCTTTCAGTATTTATAGCTGGATTGGAAGCAGAGCCTGCCGTTTGCGATTGTTCGGATGTTTTGCCGGCTGACGAGCCTGTTTGATCAGGATTAACAGGAGACACCTCTGAATTGTTTCCGTTGGTAGCCGGTTTATTGTTTGAAGTGTTTTCCGTATGATTATCAGGAAGACGGGACGCCGGAGAATCGTTGGAACCAGAAACGGAAGGATCAACAGCCGGAGAGGAATCCTGATAGGATCCTGGGATTTCAACAGTATCGATGACAGCTTTGCAATTTGGACAGTAAAACTCCATAACCTTCACAGTCCCTCCGTCTTTGGGGACGGTTTTTTCCCGCTGGCCGGCGTTTGCTGCTTCGTAATCGCAGTTGTCACAAACAAAGCCGGGAGAAGCAGCAACTGTCAAGGCCGGAACAATTAACAGGACCGCACAGATATATGCAATAATTTTCCTTTTCATGATTGCTCCTTTTCATCGTTGGTGTTTAACAGCCGGTTGCCGGTGGATAATGGATGGATTTTTATTGTCAATAATCGATTTTTCTGTTTTCTCTGTGTATATTTTCTCATGAATACGTACTGGTTGCAATCGCAAGATATAGTGGGATGATCGAGATTGTTTGCCCGTTTGTGGGGGATATGATATAATCTCGCGGGAGGTTGCAGACACACATGTTAATTGATCTTACCTGTCCGGCCGAGGTTTTTTCTACGGCCCTGCCCACGGAGGAGATTCCTGCCGTGAGCCTTGCGCTGTACAACCTGAGCGACCGGGTGATCGTCAGCGTGGAAGTGACGCTGAAGCTGCTCAGCGGCAGCGGCGCGGAAAAGGAGCGGGTGGTTTACCGGGCCCGGGCCCTGAACGGCCGGCCCCACAGCACCTTCCAAATGAACGTTCCCTGCAGCCCGGTGAGCGGCTCCCGGAGCGCGGACGTGACGATCGACAAGGTATGGTATAACGATAACGCGGTATGGCGGCGGGAGAACAGCTCCTCTGTCGAATACACCCCCAACGCCCTGCCCGTCAGCAAGGCGCTGACGGACCTGCAGTTCGTCGCAGGCGAAACCGCCGTCGGCTTCCCGAGCCAGCAGGAGGGGCTGTGGGTCTGCGTATGCGGCCGGCCCAACCCGGACAGCGAGGAATACTGCGCCCGGTGCCGGCGGGAGAAAAGCCTGCTCTTTGTCCGGTACAACCGGGAAGCGGTGGAAAAGCAGATCGCCCAGCGGGAGCGCCAGCTGGAGCTGAGCACCCGGAACGTGCGGGAGGATACCGCCCGGATGCAGCGGATCCGGGAGGAGGAATACGAGCAGAAGCAGAAGCGGAAGACCCGGCGGTGGCGCCTGGCGGTCAGCATCCCGATCTGCGCGTTCATCGCGGCGCTGGCCCTGGGGCTTTTCGCCCCGATGCTGCAGCTCTTCGCGGCGGACAAGGCGATCCGCGAGAAGCACTGGGAAAACGCGATTTATTCCCTGGAGATCCTGGGGCCCGGCTTCCCCGGTGCGGAGCGGAAGCTTTCCGAAGTGCGCCGGGCCATGGCCATGGAAAAGGCGGACAGCGCCCAGACCGCGGCGGAAATGAAGGCCGCGGCGGAAGGCCTGCGGGCCCTGGAAGGCGACGAAGAAGCCGCGGCACGGGCGGATGAGCTGGACCTGACCCGGGCACAAAACGCCATGGAAGCGGGAGACACGGAAGCCGCCCGGGAAGCCGTGGAGATCTTCCCGGAGGACGACCCGCGGCGGATCCAAATCGAAAACGAATGTTTATACCGTGAAGCCAAGGCGCAGATGGAAGCCGGGGACTACGAGGACGCCCGGGAAGCCTTCCTGCTGCTCTACGGCAATCCCGCCTTCCCGGACACGGGGACGCTGGCGGCGGAATGCGTATACCTGCCGGCGGCGGAGCTGATGGAACAGGGAAAATATGACGAAGCCATCGCCGAGATGAGCCGGATCCCGGACTATCCCCTGAGCCGGACGGCGATCCTGGAGTGCCATTACAAAAAAGCGCAGGAAGCCGAAGCCCTGGGGGACCTGGAGACCGCCAGCAGCGAGTACCTGATGGCCGGTACCTATGAGGACGCGGAAACGAAGACGATGGAAACCGTCTTCCGCCTGGCAGAAGAGAAAGCCGCCCTGGGCGAGACCGCGGCGGCACGGTCCCTCTACGCCTCTATCCCGGGATACCCGCCGGCTGTCGAGAAGGAAAAAGAGATGACCCTGATCCTCGCCAGGGAGGCCATGGACCGGCAGGAATACATGCTGGCGGCGGAGCTGCTGGACACGCTGCCGGAAGGCTACGGGGACGCGGACGAGCTGATCCCCCGGGCAGCGTACCTGGCGGGAAGCGACGCCAGCCGGCAGAAGGACTGGGAGAAGGCTGTCACCTTCCTGGAGCAGGCGGGGGACTACCGGGACGCACCCAGCATGCTGGAGAAGGCGCTGGAAAACCTGTGCCGGGCCCGACTGGACGACGGGGACGGCGCCGGCGCGCTGGAGCTGATCCCGCGCATCACCCACAGCAAGTACTACAAAGACTATAAAACGGAAGCGGAATACCTGGACGCCATGGCGCAGATCTCCCTGGGCGGGGATCCGGCGGAGCTGCAGAAGAGGTTCGAGGCCCTGGGGAACTACCGGGATTCCAAGGAACGGGTCAAGCAGATGATCTATACCCGGGCCATGAACGCGGAAGCCCTGGACGAAATCCTGACGGCGGCAAAGCTGTACGAAGAGGCCGGGAACTACCGGGACGCGAAAACAAGGAGCAAAGACCTGTACGACAGCTACTACGGCGGCCTGGCGGAAAAAGTCAAAAACGCCATGGACAGCGAGGATTACGCGCTGGCCGTAACATTGCTGGAGACCATCGACCGGGAGGACCTGCCGGCCCAGTACGCTTCCCTCAAAGACGACTACGAGACCGCCTGCATCAGCGCGGGAGAGAAACTCTACCAGGCCGGCCGCCCCTACGAAGCCGCCCGGTATTTCCGCCTGGCGAACAACGAAAAGAAAACCAGGAAATGGCTGAACGGCGCCTGCTATAGGATTATCGGGCAGTGGAAGAACAAGGACGGGGAAATCACCGCGGAATTCCGGGAGGACAGCACCTGCGAGATCGCCGGGGAAGCCTTCGTCTTCCTGGTATCGGACAGCTATACATTGAAGATCGAAAACGACGGGGAAATGGAAGCCGCCTTCCGCATCGGGAACCTGACGGAGGAAAGGCTCAGCCTGCGGGACCTCCGGGAAGGCCACACTGCCAGCTATGAGCTGTACCGGGTCGCCCCCGGGAGTGAAACATCCACCGAAACAGAAGCAGACGAACCCTCCGGCGAGAATGAAAGTTTTGAAGTACAAGATTAGTCAACATAACAGACCAAGCATAGTTGTCATCCTGAGCAAGCGAAGCGCGTCGAAGGATCCCCCCACGGTTCCCGCTGTAAGATAGAAAGCTCAAGCAGGAATGTCATCCCGACCGAAGTGGCGGGATCTCATTAATAAAACAAACTAAGGATAAAATCACATGAAGCGAAGCAGAATCACCGAGCTGGACGGGCTAAGGGTCATCATGATCGTCATTGTCAGCTGGTACCACATCTGGCAGCAGAGCTGGCTGACGCCCTATATCTCCATTCCTTCGCTGAACTTTTTCTGGTCCCTGGACTGGCTGGTCCGGAGCGGATATGTATGGGTGGACGGGACCGTCCTCCTGAGCGCCTTCCTCCTCTACCTGCCCCTGGCCCGGCAGGAAGGCCGGGGGATCATTGAAAACCCCGGGGACTTTTACTTCCGGAAAGCGAAACGCCTCCTGCCCGGATTCTGGTTCATCATCCTGGTTTTCTTCTTCGCCATGTGCCTCCCCTGGGGACTGTACCGGGGGGACGGGGCCTATATGGTGAAGGACCTGTTCACCCACTTCACGCTGACGTTTACCTTCTGGCGGGATACGTATATCTGGACGCCCCTGGGGGCCGCGCCCTGGACCCTGAGCCTCGTGGCACAGGGGTATTTGCTGTTCCCATTGCTGGCGAAGGGGATGAAGAAGCACCCGGGGATTACGCTGGGGATGATGGTGGGGGGATCGTTTGCGTTCCGGGCGTGGTGCATCTGGGGCATGACGGACTATGCCATGGTGGTGAACTGTTTGGCGAACTTTTTGGATGTGTACGCCATTGGGTTTGGGGCGGCGATGGTGTTTGCGAAGTTGGAAAAGTCGTGGGGGGACCAGGGGGACGGTTCCAGTGGCCCCTCTGCGGAGACGTCCGGGGGGGACCAGGGGGACGGTTCCTCTGGCCCCTCTGCGAGGGGCCATGGTGAAACCGTCCCTCGTGATCCCCGCGGGTGTTCGGCTTTTTCCAAGAAACGTGTGATACTTGTACAGGTCATTGCGACGATTGTGTTTGTTGGAAGCATCATTGGGCTGTGCGAGATGCTGAAGGTGCAGGCCCGGTCCTCCGGGCAGGAGAACCTGCAGATGCACCAGATGATGTACCGGCCGGTGTTCGGCCTGTGCTTCGCCGGGATGATCCTCTCCGCACCCTTCATGTGGAAACCACTGCGGTGGCTGCTGGGGAACAAGGTCATGGTCTTCCTGAGCACGGTCAGCATGAGCTACTACCTAATCCACCAGACGCTGGCGGTGCACCTGAAGCGCCTGGGCTGGCCCCCGTCCCTCAGCGATACGCCGAACATGGCGGGAGAATACACCTGGCAATGGCAGTATACCCTGGCGGTCTTCGTCCTCTCCCTGCTGGCTGCCATCTTTGTAACCTATTGCATCGAAAAACCAGGCGCCGCGCTCATGCAAAAGCTTAAAGATCGCAGGAAAACAGCCTAACCGGAACACCATATAGCCAACATTGTCATCCCGGGATTCGAAGCGCCCGGAAAACTGTCCAGTGGACAGTTTTCAGCAGAGAACGGGCGGCAGCCCTGGGAGAGTCGAGGGATCTCACCTCGTATGTGACATTCTGTCACATCCTACATTTCTTATCCGTAAAAACCAATACAACCGTTGACAAATAAGGGAAAAGCGCCTATACTTTATTCTGTATTTGTCTTATTTGGTCATTTTTTATGGAGGAAGTGCCATGAATTCGTATCTGCTCACGAATGTTCCGGAAAAACTGTCCTCCCTTGCGGTCGAGGGGACCCACAAGCCCGGGAGCCTCACCCAGGCCAGCGGAGCGTGGATCACCGCCGCAGGCGCCTTCGTGCTGGAGAAGGGGAACTACCCCCTGAACCCGCATGATCAATGGGTCTGGCTGGCCGTGGAACGCGGTTCCATCGTCCTTACCTGGAACCAGCACACGCTGGAACTTTCCGCGGAAAGCACCTGCTTCCTCCCCGGCGGTAATGCGCCCACCTCCATCAGCACGGACGAGCAGACCCGCTGCCTGTGGATCGCGCTGGAAGGGCCCCTGAGCCCGATGGTAGTGCGGAAGATGGGCGCCCTGCTGCATATGCCCTTGAAACAGGGAGCCCTGCCGAGCCAGATTTACCTCGCCGAGCAGATCGTCCAGGTGATCGTCCGCCACTCCGGCACCGCCGACGCCACCTACCAGCTGCAGCACCTGATGTACGGGATGATCGCCTCCCACTGGGGCCAGCCCGTCGCCATGGACGCTATGCTTTCCCACGAAATCGCCAAGGTCGTGGATACCCTGCGCGCCAACCAGTATAAAGACAACTTCTCCCTGGCGGATATGGCCGCCATCTCCCGGATGCCGATGGAAACCTTCCGGAAGCGCTTCGTGGCGGAAGTCGGCATGCCCCCGCTGAGCTACGTGCTGCACTGCAAGATGGAGCGGGCGAAGGAACTGCTGCGGGACCAGAACTGCTCCGTGCGCCAGGCCGGGGCCGAGGTGGGCATGCAGGATCCGTACCATTTCTCCAAGCAGTTCAAGCACATCGTCGGGATTTCCCCCAGCGCCTTCATGAAGCAGGCGTCAGTGCCGAGTGCGACGATACGGGGAGTCGCGCCGAAGAAGAAGTGATGGAATAAAGATCGGGGTGTCGAACAGATGCCCTGATTTTTAGTTTTGGGAAACGAAAAGGAGATCCTTCGACGCGGGCTGACGCCCTTGCTCAGAATGACACAGTGGGGTAGCTGATGTTCCGGTTGCTTTAGGAAGACTTTGGGGGATTCTTCGACGCGCTTCGCTTGCTCAGAATGACAACGGGGAATTCTTTTGACAATCTGGTGCATTATGCTATAATTGCTTCATTATTTTAATGAATCAGGTGAAGGGCATGGAGCACATTTACGACCCGAAGACGATTGAACCGAAATGGCAGAAATACTGGGAGGAGCACGGCACGTTCAAGACGGACGTGCATGACTTCAGCAAGCCGAAATTCTACGCGCTGGATATGTTCCCGTATCCCAGCGGCGTGGGCCTGCACGCGGGTCATCCGGAAGGCTACACGGCGACGGATATCGTCAGCCGGATGAAGCGGATGCAGGGATACAACGTGCTGCATCCCATGGGATACGACAGCTTCGGCCTGCCGGCGGAGCAGTACGCCATCTCCACCGGGAACCATCCGGAAGGATTCACGGCGCAGAACATCGCCACCTTCTCGAAGCAGCTGAAGGAGCTGGGCTTCGACTACGACTGGAGCAAGATGATCGCCACCAGCGACCCGGAATTCTACCGCTGGACCCAGTGGATCTTCAAACAGCTGTACCTGGACGGATACGCCCAGTACATTGACATGCCCGTGAACTGGTGCGAAGAGCTGGGCACCGTGCTCTCCAACGACGAGGTCATCGACGGGAAGAGCGAGCGCGGCGGATACCCGGTGGTCCGCAAAAACATGAAGCAGTGGGTCATCAACCAGCCGGCCTTCGCGGAGAAACTTCTGGAGGGCCTGGAAGAGATCGACTGGCCGGAAAGCACGAAGGACATGCAGCGCCACTGGATCGGCAAGAGCGAAGGCGTGGAAGTCAAATTCCAGATTGTCGGCGGCGGCGAATTCAGCATCTTCACCACCTGTATCGAGACCATTTACGGCATTACCTTCATGGTGCTGGCGCCGGACGGGCAGCTGGTGCAGGACCTGATGCCCCGGATCAAGAACCAGGAGGAAGTCAAGGCCTATATCGAGGAGACCAAGAAGAAGAACGATATGGACCGGACGGAGCTGAACAAGGGCAAGACCGGATGCCGCCTGGAAGGCGTCAAGTGCATCAACCCCGTGAACGGCAAGGAAGCGGAGCTGTTCATCGGCGACTTCGTGCTGGCGAGCTACGGCACCGGCGCGGTCATGGCCGTTCCGAGCCACGACCAGCGGGACTTTGAATACGCCACGGCCCACGGGATCCCCATGATCCAGGTTATCGACGGGGCGGACGTGAGTGAGCACGCCTTCGAAAAGCACGACTACCTGGGCAAGGGCTGCAAGCTCATCAACAGCGAGGAATTCACGGGCCTCACCGTGGAGGAAGCCAAGGAAGCCATCACCGTGAAGCTGGAGAAGATGGGCGTGGCCAAGCGCACCGTCAACTACCACTTCCGGGAGTGGATCTTCGCCCGGCAGCGCTACTGGGGCGAACCGGTGCCGGTAGTCCACACGGAAGACGGGAAGATCTTCCCCCTGCCGGACGAGGAGCTGCCGCTGGTGCTCCCCGAGCTGGAGGACTATAAAGGAAAGAACGGCCAGGCGCCGCTGGAGAACGCCACCGAATGGAAGCAGTACGACCGGCACGGCGTCAAGGGCAAGCGGGAAACCAGCACCATGCCCGGCAGCGCCGGCAGCAGCTGGTACTACATGCGCTATATCGACCCGCATAACGATAAAACCTTCGCGGACTACGAGCTGCTGAAGCACTGGCTGCCGGTAGACCTCTACATTGGCGGGCCGGAGCACGCCGTAGGCCACCTGATGTACAGCCGGATCTGGAACCGGTACCTGTACGACAAGGGCCTGAGCCCGGTGAAGGAGCCCTTCAAGAAGCTGGTGCACCAGGGCATGATCCTGGGCGAGAACGGCATCAAGATGGGCAAGCGGTTCCCGAAGTACGTGGTGAACCCCAGCGACATCGTGAACCAGTACGGCGCAGACACCCTGCGGCTGTACGAAATGTTCATGGGCCCGCTGGAGGTCTCCAAACCCTGGAGCCCCCAGGGCGTGGAAGGCGCCCGGAAATTCCTGAACCGGGTATGGACCTTCTTCACGAACGAGGACAACTGGACCGCAGAAAACGACGGCGCCCTGGACCGGGTCTTCCACCAGACGGTGAAAAAGGTCAGCGGCGACTTCGAAAGCCTGGGCTTCAACACGGCGATCAGCCAGATGATGATCTTCGTGAACGCCTGCTACAAGAACGGCAGCTGCCCGAAGCAATATGCGGAAGATTTCGTGAAGATGCTCAGCTGCATCTGCCCCCACATCGGCGAGGAAATGTGGCAGATCCTGGGCCATGAAGAAAGCCTGGCCCTGGCGCCCTGGCCGGTATGGGACGAGGAGAAGATCAAGGAGGATACGATCCAGATCCCGGTGCAGGTCAACGGCAAGGTACGGGCCACGGTAGAGGTCGGCGTCGAGGAAGAGCAGGCCGCCGTGCTGGAAAAGGCCCACGCCATGAAGAACGTGCAGGTATATGTGGACGGGAAGACGATCGTGAAAGAGATTTATGTAAAGGGCAGGATTGTAAATATAGTCGTTAAATGAGATCCGGAGGCCCGATGGGCCTCCTTTTTCATGCCAAAAATTCAGAAAAATTTATTGACATTGTAATATTTCCGTAATAGAATAATTCTGTACAACTATGTACGACATATTGATGCTGAGGTGAAACCTTATGACAAGGATCTGCCGCCGAATCCTGTGCCTGGCACTGGTTCTGATGATGGGCGCCGCGCTGCTGCCGGATCTTTTTGCCGGCGCGTTCGTCGTCCCTGCGCAGGCTGACAGCACAACGCTGGGCGTTGTCCTGAAGGACGAAGTGAACGTCCGCGAAAGCCCGTCCATGCATGGGCACCGCGTATGCAAGGCCTGGAAGGGTACCGTATGCGAAGTGCTGGATACCACGGAAGCGGAAGGATACCTCTGGTACCATATCCATATCCAGGATATTGAGGAAACAAAATATACCAAGTGGTACTACGCCTATATCCGCGGCGATTTCTTCCGCATGCTGACAGACGCGGAAGCGGCAGCCTACGATCCGACGATCACGCTCCCGCCGGTCGGCGCCGTAACCCCCACGCCCCTCCCGGTCATCACCGCGGCCCCGGTAACGGACGACGACCCGGCGCCGGAAGGCACCACGGGCAAGATCAACGACTGGGGCGTCAATTTCCGCGTGCAGCCGAACAAGGCGGTGATCACGCAGCTGGACAAGGGCACCGTGGTAAACGTGCTGACCATCCCGAAGCAGGTGGACCGGAAGCACTGGTACAAGATTGAATACCAGGGCAACACCGGCTACGTCATGTCCGTTTACCTGACCCTGACCAACGTCCCGGTCACCCCCACGCCGGATCCCGCCGCGCCGACCCCGACGCCCACCCCGACGGCCACGGCCGCCGTCGTGACCCCCACCCCGACGCCCGCCGTTGACCCGGACGTCCTCGGCTATGTGAAAACCATCAAGGGCAGCGTGAACCTCCGGGCCTCCATCGGCGGCACGGTCATCACCACCCTTGCCAAGAATATGACCTACCCCTACCTGCTCGAGCCGGTCAAGCGGGGCAACTACTACTGGTACTTCATCCGCGTGGTGAAAAACAACATCACCTACCTGGGCTATGTGCGCAGCGACTGCGTGAAGGTTGTCAAACCCCCGCAGCCCACCGCCACGCCCACGGCCACACCCACGCCGACCCCCACGCCCACGCCGACGCAGCCGGGCATCATTACCCCCACGCCGGATCCCTCACAGCCGACGCCTACCCCCACCCCGACGCCCACGCCCACGCCGACCCCGACCGTAACCCCGGCGCCCTATGAGCCCACCGGATACGTGACCACGATCATGAACGACGTGAATATCCGCAAGACCGCGGGCGGCGAAATGTTCACCACGGCGAAGAAGAAGGGAACCACCTACCCCTACTACGGCGAACCCACCGTAATCAAAAACGTCAAGTGGTACAAGATCTACAGCGACAGCTTCCGGACCAAGGACCACTACGGCTATATCAACGGAAACTTCGTGGACGTGACCGATCCGGGCGGAAACACCCCGACGCCCCCGCCGGAAACCCCCACGCCCACTCCCACCGCCGCACCGACCCCGACGCCGAATCCCGGCGGACAGAACGAGGCGGAATATGTGACCCTGCGGCCCGGCTCCAGCGGAACCGCGGTGCAGATGCTGGTGGATGAGCTGATCAAACAGGGATACTTCTCCGGCGAAACCACCAGCAAATACAACTCCAAGGTGGAGAACGCCGTGCGCGCCTTCCAGAAGGACAAGGGCCTGACGGCGGACGGCATCGCCGGCTCCTATACGCAGCACGCGCTGTTCAACACCGTGCCCATCGGCACGGCGGACCGGAACAACCTGACCATGACCCTCTATCCGGCCGAGTTCATCGACTGGTTCACCGGCGGCATCCAGGACCTGTGGACCCGTGGATCCAACTTCAAGGTCTACGACGTGCAGACGGGCATCGTCTTCTGGGCGCACCGCTGGGCCGGCGGACAGCACGCGGACATCGAGCCCCTGACCAAGGCGGACACCCAGCGCATCTGCGACATGTACGGCGTGAAATCAGCCGACGAAATCGTAAACACCAAGCACTGGTACCGCAGGCCCTGCCTGGTCACCATCGGAACCCGGACCTTCGCCTGCTCGCTCTACGGCGTGCCGCATAACTATCCGGACGGCGACACCATCCCGGACAACGATTTCAAGGGCCAGATGTGTCTCTGGTTCTGGCGGTCCAACAACCATGATACCAAGCGCCTGGACCAGGACCACAAGAACGCCCAGATCTATGCATGGGAACACGCCCCGAACGGCCACATCGGGGAGATCCCGAATACCTGGAACTAAGGTTCCCGCAAACTCTGGCAAAAATACCGGGGCAGGGCAGAATGCCCTGCCCCTTTCACTATGAAAGGAAACCGATATGCCGAAAGCAAAAACCGTCTTTGCCTGCTCCGCCTGCGGATATGAAAGTCCGCGGTGGGCGGGTAAATGCCCCGGATGCGGCGCGTGGAACACGCTGGAGGAGACTTTTGCCGCTGTCCCCGAGAAAGCTGCCGGGAAGATTGCGGCCAACCAGCGGCCGGGCACCGGCGCCCAGGCCACCCTGATCCGGGATATCCCGGAGGACAGCGCCCTGCGGACCAGCACCGGCATCAGCGAACTGGACCGGGTGCTGGGGGGCGGCATCGTCGAAGGCGGGCTGATGCTCATCGGCGGCGACCCGGGCATCGGGAAGAGCACGCTGCTGCTGCAGGTAACGGACCAGCTGGCGAAGGCCGGGCAGCGGGTGCTGTATGTCAGCGGCGAGGAAAGCGCGCGGCAGATCCGCCTGCGGGCCCGGCGGCTCGGGGTGGAGAGCGACGTATACATGCTGAGCGAGAACGCGCTGGACGCCATTGAAGAAAAAATCCGGACCCTGCAGCCGGACACCGCCGTCATCGACTCGATCCAGACGGTGTACCGGCCGGAGATGGCCAGCGCCCCGGGATCCGTCAGCCAGATCCGGGAAAGTACCAGCCTGATTATGCGCCTGTGCAAGGAGACGGGAACCAGCGTATTCCTCGTGGGCCATGTGACGAAGGACGGGGCCATCGCCGGCCCCCGGATGCTGGAGCATATGGTGGACGTGGTGCTGTACTTCGAGGGGGACCGGCAGCAGGACTATCGGCTGCTGCGGGCGGTCAAGAACCGGTTCGGCAGCGTCAACGAGCTGGGGGTCTTCCGGATGACAGGCACGGGGATGCAGGTGGTGGAAAACCCCAGTGAGGAGCTGCTGAGCCACCGGGCGAAGGGCGCCAGCGGAAGCGTGGTCTTCTGCGGCATGGAAGGGAGCCGGCCCCTGCTGTGCGACGTGCAGGCGCTGACCAGCCCCACCTTCTACGGAACGCCGCGGCGGGCCGTGAACGGGGCCGACGCCGGGAGGATGGCGCTGCTGCTGGCGGTGCTGGAGAAGCGGGCGAATTTACGGACCTACAACCAGGATGTGTATATCAACGTGGCCGGCGGGCTGGAGCTCAGCGAGCCGGCGGCGGACCTGGCCCTGTGCGCCGCGGTGGCAAGTTCATTGAAGGATAAGCCCGTAGGCCCGGAAATTGCGATCATGGGCGAGGTCGGGCTTGCGGGAGAGGTAAGGATCGTGCCCCAGTGCGAACGGCGGATTTCCGAATGCGCCCGGCTGGGATTCACCACGCTGATTGTGCCAAGGACGAATGCGGGTCGCATAAAAAATCCGGAAGGCGTAAAAGTAATAGGTGTTGACACCGTTGCTCAAGCCTTAAGTGTACTGTTCTAGAAGTTTAAGCTGCGGAACGTGCTGCAGATCTGAGATCCCTCCACTGCGGTCGGGATGACACACTAAACTATTTGCAGTTCCTGTTGCTTTTGGAAAACATTAGGGGATCCTTCGACGCGGGCTGCCGCCCTTGCTCAGGATGACATTGTGGAATAGCTGGAGTTCCTTTAGGAACTTCGCATAGCTCACATTGTCATCCCGACCGAAGTGGAGGGATCTCATAAAAACAGGCTGCGTATTCGCAGCCTGTTTTCGTTTTTTACGCCAGTATACTCGATGTAGCCTCATCCTCGTACTGTCTTGTATACAGCCTGTAATAATGCCCTTTCTTTTTCAGGAGCTCACTATGCGTGCCCTGCTCCACAATCTTCCCGTCCATCACCACGAGAATCAGATCCGCATTCCGTACCGTAGACAGCCGGTGCGCAATCACCAGCGAGGTCCGGCCCTGGATGATCGTATCGATGGCGGACTGGATTTTCTGCTCCGTCAGGGTATCCACAGAGGCGGTCGCTTCATCCAACACGAGGATACGCGGGTCTGCCAGGATCGCCCTTGCGAAGGAGATCAGCTGCTTTTCGCCGGTGGACAGCAGGTCGCCGCCTTCACCCACGTCCGCGTCGATTCCCTTCTCCATTTTCGCCACGACCTCATCCGCCGATACAAGCTTCAGAGCCCTTGCAATATCTTCCTCCGAGGCGTTCGGATTACCGTAAAGCAGGTTCTCCCGGATCGTTCCGGAGAAGAGGTGCGGCGTCTGCAGCACGTAGCCGATGGCGGAGTGCAGCCAGAGCTGGGAGCGTTCCCTTGCGTCCCGCCCGTCGATCAGAACACGCCCACTAGTGGGTTCAAAGAACCGGCAGACCAGGTTCACCAGGGTTGACTTGCCCGCGCCGGTCTCCCCGACGATGGCGATATTCGATCCGAAGGGGATTTTCAGGTTGAAATGCTCGAGGACATACTCGTCGCCGTCCGGATAGCGGAAGGAGACGTCGTCAAACTCGATGTCGCCGCGGATGGGTTCCCAGTTCTCCTTATTCGGGACGAAGGAGTCGCCGTAGGCGGCGATGACTTCGGGGGTATCCGTGACGTCCGACTTCGTATTCAGGAGGCGGGTCAGCCGCTCGATATTCACCTGGGTGGTGATGACGTCGGAGATGGCGTCCACAATCCAGCGGACCGGCTCCATCATACCCTGTGCATAGGACATGAACATGGAGAAGGTACCGACTTCCTCGGCGGCGATATAGCCGCCCTGCCACAGGACGATAGCCAGGGCCATGGAGGAGGCCAGGTGCATGGTCACCGAGAAGGCGCCCCGCAGGCGGGCCGCCCGGATGGACTGGCTCTTGTATTCCTGGGTATCGGCCACAAAGTCCCTGGCCATCCGGTCCTCGACGACAAGGGTTTTGATAGTCTTGGCGCCGGTGATGCCTTCATTGAAATCCCCGGTGATCTTCGAATTCTGCTCCCGGATCTTCCGGTTGGCCAGGATGAGCTTGCGCTGGAAGACGGAGAAGAGGATCACGATCAGGGGGAGGATCAGCATCACCAGGAGCGCGAGGCGGGCGTTGATGATCAGCATCACCACCAGGGAGCCCACCAGGTAGCTGGTATGCCAGACGGCGTCCATCAGGGTCCAGGATACCAGGCCGCCGATGCGGGAAGTATCCGACATGACCCGGGAATGGATCCAGCCGACGCTGTTCTGGTTATAGTAGGAGAAGGACAGCGTCTGCAGGTGGTTGAAGGCCTCGGTGCGCAGGTCCCGGTTGACGGAGACCTCTGTCTTCATCGCCCCGTTGCAGGAGACGAAGTTGACGCAGGAGGCGAACAAAATCAGGAGGACATAAATCGCGATAAACCAGGGCAGGGTATCCAGGGTATTGCCGGAGATGAAATGGTTGAGCGCGTAACGCTGCAGCACCGGCATCAGGATATCCACACCGGTACCCAGCAGGCCGCACAGGACCATCCAGGTCAGCAGCTTCCGGTATTTCTTCAGGTAGGGGAAGAGCCGGGGGATGCCGAAGAAGGGCAGGGATTTCTGCTCATGCAGGTTTTCCGTCCGTTCCATTACGCCTCAACTCCTTTCGTTTCAGAATCTTCCGGATTAAAGGATTGTATCTCTTCAATCTGCTTGTACAGCCCGGGCTGGGCGCTGAGCTCCGCCGGGGTGCCGAACTGGGCCACCTTTCCGTGATCCAGCACCAGGACCCGGTCCGCCTTCGAAAGCGTCGTGATCCGGTGGGAAATCAGGATGATGGTGGCGGAGCCGAAGCGCTTCTCCAGCGCGGAGCGGATCTTCGCGTCCGTCTCCGTATCCACCGCGGAAAGGGAATCGTCAAAAATCATGATGGGGGTGGACCGGGTCAGCATACGGGCGATGGCCGCGCGCTGCTTCTGGCCGCCGGAAAGGGTGACGCCCCGCTCGCCCACGAAGGTATCGTAGCCCTTGGAGAAACCGGTGATGGTTTCATCCAGGCAGGCGGTACGGGCGGCGGACCGCAGCTCCTCCTCCGGCAGGTCCGGCGAGGTGATGCCCAGATTCTCCCGGAGGGTCCGGGAGAAGAGGAAGGGCTCCTGCAGGACGATGCCGATATTCCGGCGCAGGTGGGGCAGGCTGATCTTCCGGATGTCCGTTCCGCCGATGGTGATCCGCCCGCCTTCCTCCGGCAGGGGATACAGCCGGTCCAGCAGGTACATCATGGTGGACTTACCGGAGCCGGTGCCGCCCAGGATCCCCAGGGTGGACCCGGCGGGAATCGTCAGGTCGATATCATGCAGCATCTCCGGGCAGCCTTCATAGGCGAAGGTCACATGCTCGAAGCGGATATCGCCGTCCATGGGGGGCTCGATGGCGCCGGGTTCGTCCTTTTCCTCTTCCGCGTCCATGATATAGCCGATACGGTCGATGCCGACGCCGGCCTTCGACATTTCGGAAATCATGCGGCCCAGCTGGCGCACAGGCCAGACGAGCATCCCGTTATAGGAAAGGAAGGCGATGTATTCGCCGGCGGTCATGGGATTCTCCTTCCGGAGGCAGAAGAGGACGCCGAAGATGACGACCAGCATGATCTGCACGCCGGAGAGGATATCTGCCGAGCACCAGAAGAAGGCCATCAAGCGGCCCAGCTTTACCCACAGATTCGTATAGAAGTTATTCTGCTTGCCGAACCGGTCCCGCTCGTAGCGCTCCCGGCCGAAGGCCCGCACCACGCGGACGCCGGTCAGGTTCTCCTGCACCATGGCGGAGAGCTTTCCCTCGTTCTCGTCGCACTCCTGGAAGCCCTTGCGGAACTTATGGTGGAAGAAGAGGGAATACCAGACGATAACGGGCAGCGGAATCATGGCGATGAGCGTCAGGGGCACATTCATATTGAACATGAAGATCATGGACATGACCAGCATGAAGAAGATGCGCACCAGGACGATCAGCTGCTCGGAAATGAAATTCCGGGTGGTGTCGATATCCGACGTACAGCGCTGGATGATATCGCCGGTATGATTCTGCATATGCCACTGGAAGGGCAGGCGCTCGATGTGGTTAAAGAGCGTATCCCGCATGTTCTTGACCAGGGTTTCGCCGCCCCGGGCGTTGAACACGCGGAAACAGTAGGTGGAGACGGACTTGACGAGGGCCACCGCCACCACGGCCAGCGCCATGATCCACAGGTTGCGGCGCAGGTACTCCGGCCCGCCGAAGGCATCCAGCAGGGAGCGGACAAAAGGACTCAGGGACTCCGTGGAGGCGGAGCCGATGACGTTATCCACCGCAACGCGCACGATCTGGGGCATCACGGTTTCCGTGAGGCCGATGAGCGCCGCGCAGAGCATGGCCGTAATAAAGAAGCCTTTGCTTCCTTTTAAGAATTGAAAGATCAGCTTTCCCCGGCCGGGCCGGGGCTGCTGTTCCGGGGTCTTCGCAGTTGTTTCCATGGGAATCTCTCCTCTTGTCAGGTCGTAAAAGATTCCTCTGATATTCTTCCTGTACGGACAACTCGGAAGAAAGCATAAAATGCCCGCTTCCGGTTCTCCGAAAGCGGGCACGTTAACGCTACTTATCTAAGTGCTTCGACTGCGATCGCCGTACCCCATTCCTGCTGCGCTGTCGCTTGCAGCAATGGACGGCTGTAGCATGGGAACTAAATTACTTCAGTTCGGCGAAGTACTTGATGGTGCGGACCATCTGGCTGGTGTAGCTATTCTCATTGTCGTACCAGGACACGACCTGCACCTGATAGGTGTCGTCGTCGATCTTGGTGACCATGGTCTGATTAGCATCGAACAGGGAGCCATAGGTCATGCCGATAATATCGGAGGAAACCAGTTTCTCAGTGGTGTAGCCGAAGGATTCGGAGCTCTGCGCCTTCATAGCGGCGTTGATCGCTTCCTTGGTGACATCCTTGCCCTTCACGACAGCCACCAGGATGGTGGTGGAGCCGGTGGGAACCGGGACGCGCTGGGCGGAGCCGATCAGCTTGCCGTTCAGCTCGGGGATAACCAGGCCGATAGCCTTGGCAGCGCCGGTGCTGTTCGGAACGATGTTGGCGGCGCCGGCACGGGCACGCTGCAGGTCGCCCTTGCGATGCGGGCCGTCCAGGATCATCTGGTCGCCGGTGTAGGCATGAACGGTGGTCATGATACCGCTCAGGATCGGGAAGTTATCATTCAGGGCCTTGGTCATGGGAGCCAGGCAGTTGGTGGTGCAGCTGGCAGCGGAGATGACCTTGTCTTCAGGCTTCAGGGTCTTGTGGTTGACGTTGTAAACGATGGTGGGCAGGTCGTTGCCCGCGGGAGCGGAGATAACAACCTTCTTGGCGCCGGCTTCAACATGAGCCATGGCCTTTTCCTTTGAGGTGTAGAAACCGGTGCACTCGAGCACGACGTCTACGCCCAGCTGGCCCCAGGGGCACTCTTTGGCATCCTTGATGGCATAGATGGTGATCTCTTTGCCGTCAACAATGATGGAATTCTCGGTCGCTTCGACGGTGTGCTTATTCTCGCCGATGACGCCGCAGTAGCCCTTCTGCGCGGTATCGTACTTGAGCAGGTGAGCCAGCATGGCGGGGCTGGTCAGGTCGTTGATCGCGACAACTTCGTAGCCCTCAGCACCGAACATCTGACGGAAAGCAAGACGGCCGATCCGTCCGAAACCATTAATTGCAACTTTCACTGCCATGGAAAAAAACCTCCTTAAAAATCTCGCATACTCGGAATCAGTTCCGACGGGTATTTTACCTTTTTTCAAACGGATTTGCAACCTTTTTTTCCATGATCCGGGGATTCTTCCCGGATTTGGAAAAACCGGTCGGAAATGTTCCTGTTTTCCGCATTTTCCTTGACTTCAGGCCGGAGGAATGATATCCTTACTTTTACAGGCAAAACCGACAAATTCGATTATCTTTGGAGGAGGATTCGATTTATGGAAAACATCCCGGTCATTAAACTCGGTCTGGTCGCGGTCAGCCGTGACTGTTTCCCCATCGCCCTGAGCGAAAAGCGCCGTGCCGCCATCGCCGCAAAGCTGGCCAAGAAAAAGGTCAATTTCGTCGAGATCACGACCACGGTTGAGAATGAAAAAGACATGCTGAAGGCTGTGGAAGAGCTGAAAGCCAACGAGTGCAACGCGGCCTGCGTGTTCCTCGGCAACTTCGGTCCGGAAACGCCCGAAACCCTGATCGCCAAGTACTTCGACGGCCCCTGCATGTTCGTTGCGGCGGCGGAAGGCGACGGCGACATGATCAACGGCCGCGGCGACGCTTACTGCGGCATGCTGAACTGCTCCTACAACCTGGGCATGCGCCATCTGAAGGGCTACATTCCGGAATATCCGGTAGGCAACGCGGATGACCTGGCCAAGAAGATCATCGAGTTCTTCCCGATCGCCCGCGTGATCGTCGGCCTGAAGAACCTGAAGATCATCACCTTCGGACCCCGGCCCCAGGACTTCTTCGCCTGCAACGCCCCGATCAAGGGCCTGTACGAACTGGGCATCGAAA
>Ga0310690_10001320_pt1 | contig 44387 bp, 48 predicted proteins | sample AusTroGonzalo_MG_2_FD_207661 | JGI IMG/M metagenome (GOLD analysis project Ga0310690, IMG submission 207661) | Bovine rumen microbial communities from tropical cattle in Woodstock, Queensland, Australia - Gonzalo_04 (v2) (version 2) | ecosystem: Host-associated > Mammals > Digestive system >... | reverse complement strand
TTAATTTAATAAGTTAATTGATTATTAAATGGTAAATTAATATTTATATTAGGGGGAGAAGAAATATAAATAGAGGGGTTGACATTTGGGGAGAGGTGTGGTATAATGTGGATTAAAGTGGGGATAAGTGGAGTAGGATGGTAGGAAAGGGTAAAATGAATAAAAATTGTATAAAAAATGTATATTATGTATATTTATACATTTGCATACGAAAAATAGGCTATATCAGCAACCCAACATAGCCTTTTTATACATTTTATACAATTAACATAACTTAATTATTAATTTAATTTACATTTAACTTTTGAATCATCTATTACTTCCGATAATATATAAATTGAATTAACTGTTTCACAATAATGAAAATGATTAACCTTTTCCCATAATGATATTACAGAAGAAGTTTCCCAAACTCTATGAAATGGGGAATCAAGCACTTTCATTTTTATACACTCAAAGCGTTTTACTTTATCCAAATCCTTACATACTACAATAGAACCTATTAATCCATCATATTTATCATCAGTAACGATTTTATAACGGGTATTTCTCCGACCACTATGCATAATTGACATAATCTTATACTTTTTTGTCTTAATCTTAGATTTTTTCAACTTCATATTCATCCCATTTCTTTATTTTAGGAATATATCTTGCACATATACCTATAATTTTAGCACTATCAGCCATATATTCATTAGTATTCGGGTGAATTATATCGCCAATAGGTTTAATTTTATAAACAATGCTATTTCCACCATATTTTTCACTTGCTTTATACGCAAATTTTTCAGCAGACAACAAAGAATCCGTAAAATACACCTTATTTAAATTCTTCTCACGCCATTCTTCCCGTAAAATTCCCGTATCAATCGGTGGTTTTAAGATATTATCCTCAATTTCAAATAAATCAGTTGTTCCGTGATAAAATATCATAAATTTTCTGCATACCTCAAAATAGTATTTTTATATTCTGCAATAACTCTATCATAACATTCTGCATTTGGGTCAGTAAGACACAACCATTCAGCCCATTCATCAACATTATCTAAAATATTCTGCACTAAATCTTTTAATAATGTTAATTTCTTAATATTCGTATTAAATTTTTCAGTTAAATCACAATAATATATACTATTTCGATAAGTAACCGTATGAACACCAAGTTCTGTTATAATAATTTCGTGTTCATAACCTTCACTATCAAGATTTATGATACAATGACCATTTTCTTTAAACTCTTTATATGCACGTAATATTTCCATTGGTACATTCTGAATATAACTACAGAGGCAATAAAAATCCCCTATAGTTAAATCAGCCCAACCATTCTTTAAGTTAGAAAAATATTTCAACTATAAACACCTCAATTATATTTTTATTCATTTATATAACTATCAAGGTCAATCGAATCTCTTGCAATAATATAACAAGGTATAAGATTATCAAAATTTTCTGTCACATCAATATTAATCACATAAAGTTTCTTATTTTTAATAAGTCCTGTATAAATCTTATGTGTTTTCATAAACTCATCTTTAGAATCCTTCTTATAACGACACACTTCAAGCATAGCGGTGTCTGCATCGGGTTCGCCAATAACTGCATAAATTGTCTTTCCATTATCAATGTGAGTAAACTTTTCAATCCGCATAATTATTCATCCTTTCTGCATAAAATATGTATAAAATGTGTATAACGTGCATAAACTGCATAAATTAATCATATAATTTATGATAATCATACATCTCAATTAATATATCGTGAGCGCAATCATCACAAACCATTTCACCATCAATATTAAAATAAGCGTCTATTTCTTCACCACATCTATCACAATAATAATATGGTACATTTCTATTAGGACACCCTTCACCTATACAACCCATTTCGGGAGGACAACCTACACATTCATTTTCGTATTTAATCATAAGTCACCTTCTTCTATTGCACGTTTCAAAATATCGGCTACTTCTGTAGGAGTGTATGAAATTGTTTCTCCTAAATGAAATCTTTTACTACCATACTTATTAAATTGTTATGCATTAACTAATATATCTGAAATCTTATAAGGAAGGTCGTCTTTTAAATTATATAATTCATTAACTAATGCCTTAATTTCTTGTTTCCATTCTACTATGGTAATAGCGTTCTCAATGGCTTCTTTTTCTGTTTGACAAAGACCTAAAATTTTAAGCATTGTTTCTAATACAGAAATAGTCGTTTCATCATTTAATCTTCGCATCGCATATCTCCTTTCTAATTATATCCTGTCGGGTATAATTTTATATTTTTATGATACTATTATACCATATAAGGTATAATTTGTCAATACCCTATGAATAAAAAAATATATACAATATATAGAAATATTTTTATACACAATTCATATATATTGTAGTTATACACATTATCCACAAAGTTATCCACATTTTCACATAAAAGTTTTTTCAGAAGTCAAAAAATAATGAGTTATCCACATAGTTATCCACATTTTTATACACAGTTATCCACATTTTCACATTTTAAAAAATTCAGTATTTTCAACGGCTAAAAGAATAATTTTATGAGTTATCCACTTATCCACATTACCTATTACTATTATATATATAAATTTGAACATATTTTTTTTATATATATTACAATGTTATAATGATACATTTATATAGAAATATATGTCTTAAATATATGATAATTATTGTATTATATAAATAGAATCTTATTATATTCGATATTAATATATGGATATTTAATATTCATCTATTATAATAATTAACCACGCAATATGTTTCGCCTGTTTTTTGCAAATTTTTTTGTATAAGGTATTGACATTTGGTACAAGATGTGGTATAATAGTTACAGAATAAAAATTTACAGAAAGGAGAAATTTATCGTGAGTTGGGAAATTATCCACACCAACCCCGAATACGAAATGTTTAGACTAGAAGAATTAGAACAAGAACAAGACGAAGATAGATATTTAACAGAAGAAGAATTAGAACTGATTGAACAACTTAATAAAAATGGTTATATAAGAATATCGGGAGTTGTATGATTAGTAAATATGGAATAAAGATTAAAAACTTTCAAGCAGGGGCTTTATACCAATGCAATATTGGTGTGCGTGAAAACTATGACTATACACGGGCTATGTTTACCAATAACCTTTTACTCTATTACTTATTAGATAATGGACTAAAGGTTAATAATGGTTGGACAAGAGATATTATATGTATAGAATTTGATTACGGGTCACGTTCTTATGAAGAAGAAATTAAGCATTTAGATAAATGTATTAAAGAAGCAGAAAAGAACAATGACGAAAATAAAGCCGAATACTTAAAGTCTTATAAAACACAAGCAGAATTAAAAAAAGATTTATTCAGCAAAAAATCTGCTGATGAAATAAGAGAAATCTTTTATAAAGACGGTATCGAAATAAGACACGACATACAAAGAAAGAATGGTAAAATAACTAAACAAGAGTTTGTACATTACAATATGCTTTACCGTTCAACAGGAAAAGCCAAAGATGGGTCTTGTATGTTTATTTGTGATAGACTTTATAAGAAAGCATTAAAGTTTATCCGAATGAATCTTAAAATGCCGAAGAATAATGCACCTATTGTTGAAATGGGGGCTTATAGTTCTTTGATTGCGAGTTCAATAGTTGATACAATTAATATCGACCCCAAAAACATTTTAATATTAAAAGATGTTAGTAGTTATTTTAAAACTAATGTCGTTAGTATTGAAACAGACAAAGATAAACATTGTGTTGCTATCCCGAAAAAGAACTATGAATTAAAGAATGAAATGTTTGACGGGCAAGGTCTTATTGACGAAAGTATATTTCCACGTTGGGGAAATGGATATGTACTTTTAAGACACCATATGTTTAAAGCGGCTTGTTTCAAAACCAAGATACAAAAATTCCTTAGAGATTATTATGGTGATAATTATAACGATACTATTATAAAGGATATGTTCGGTTGTGAACATTACGCAAAAGATATAAAAATTATTACAACCGAAAATGCTTGTAAATGGTTAAAGTTTGACGTAAGTTATGATTATTGGTGTCAAAGGGTATATGAAAACAAATGTACCTTTGGCATAGTTAAAACTGCTCACCAAAGTAAACTAGGAGAAGTTCAAAAGATGAGTTATCAAATGATTAATTCATTAGATATGGATATTATGCCTAGTGTTGTTAAACGTAGTAAGGAATATATTGAATTACTTAAAAGCGACAATAAAATATTTTTAGAATATCTTGATGATAATAAAAATTTTTCAAATGATTTTGAAGTATTAGTCGCTTTGTGTAAACAGAATAAAGACTTTGTACGTTCTGATTATTTTAGAAAGCGTAAAGCAAGTATTATTGAAAACTATGTACGTGGATTTAAGTTTGGTAAAGTAGTTCAAAACGCAGATAATCTTGTTTTTGTCGGAAACCCGTATGCTATGTTATTACATAGTGTTGGTGAAGATGTAGAAAAAGATAAAACATTTACACAAGAAGATAATGCAATACAATGTTTTACAGAAAGATTTAAAGATGGTGAATATCTTGCTTGTTTCAGAAGCCCCCATAACAGTAAAAATAATATATCACACTTGCATAACATTTATTCTGATGAATATTTTAAGTATTTTGATTTAGGTAAACAAATAATTGTGCTTAATGTATTACATACTGACATTCAAGATAGAATGAATGGATGTGATTTTGATAGTGATGCAGGATATGTTACTAATCAAAAGGATATTGTTCGTTGTGCTGAAAGAGCATATATGAAATATCCTACAATAGTAAATAATATACCAAAGGATAAAAATAAATATAATGATTCATTGGAAAATTATGCAAGAATAGATAATACTTTAGCACACGCTCAAGGAGCAATCGGACTTTCAAGTAATCTTGCTCAGTTTGCTCAAACGTATATGTATAATTTTCCCGACCAAAAATATAAAGATTATGTTTGTATTCTTTCTGTTATAGCACAAGCGGCTATTGATAATGCTAAAAGAACATTTGATGTAGATATAATGGGTGAGATAGAAAGAATTAAACAAGATATGAACGTGGAAGAAAATGGTGTGCCTGCATTTTGGAAACACGTAAAAGATTATAAGGCTAAGTTAAATGATATAAGGTTTAATTCTGAAAAGATAAATAAAAAACTTAAATGTCCTATGAATTATTTAATGGATTTAAAGTTTGAACATTTCAGAAGTACAGAAAGCACTCTGCCTATGAGTTATTTTTTTCAAAAATTTGAATTAACAGAAGATAGGCGCAGATGTAGAAGGGTTGAAGAATTAATTGAAAGTTATTCTATTAATTTGTTTTTATATAATTCTGCACCAAGGTTAAAATATACTGATTATGGTTTAACTGATGAAGAGCGCATAGATTTAGAATTAGACTTTAATGATTTAATTGAAGATATAAAAGGTATTTATATATCTAAAACATATTTAGGTTTAATGTCGTGGTTAATAGATAGAGCCTTTTGTATTACTCCTACAATGAAGAGTAATAAAAATATAACTAAAAATAATACAAATAAAAATAAATCGCTTTTAATAAAAGTTTTATATGATATTAACCCTGATAATTTATTAAAGTGCTTTAGCAAAAATATAAAAAATTAATAAAAAATGCCACTTTTTTTGTACACCAAAAATAAAAGTATTATGGTAAACCATTGAAAAATCAACGTTTTCGGGAATTGTAATTTTATAGAGTAGGGATAGAAGGGTGCGAAGGGTGCGACCTTCTAAAAAATGGGGTAGAAAGTTTGGAGAAATGAGTAGCCCAACCGCTAAGAGTCCAATGCGGCACTATTGATTATCTATACAGTTGCAACAATAGTAATCAATGAATTAATATGGAGAACGTTCGCAGTATATACATAATAGCCACGGCAGAGGGCATATACTCTGCCTAATATTGTGAAGGAGGAAAGTCGTGCCTAGAAATACAAGATATATACCGAGAATATTATCTCGTGATATTTATACCTATATTGCAAACAATACAAGTTTAGAAAAGAAACAGGTAAGGGAATGTTTTAAGGCATATGGTGATATGATGGTGGATTTAATCGAAAGCGATTATACCCCCGAAGATTTGACCGTACTTTTACCCAAGATAGGAACTTTTTATTTCCACAAACATAAGGGTAGAAAAAATGGTAGTACATATAAGTTTTATGGTAAAGAAGTAGTTGCCAAAGATGAAAAGTCTTATTATAGACTAAAGTTTAAGACTTGTCACCAACTTAATGCCCTTATCAAAGAAAAGACAAAGCATTATGAAGAATGATATTAGTTATGATGATTTATGTAATTTAATTGCTAATGAAGTACCACGCAAAAGTGCATCACCAACTTCGGTGAGTGCATATTTACGTGCTTTATACAAAGTAATATTAAGGCAATTAGAATTAAATCAAAGGATTAATATACAAGGGTTTGGAACTTTTGAAATTAAAGAACGCAAAAGTGGAGAACGCTTAATAAACAATCCGCAGACTAATGAAAAACAAGTTTATTATGTTGAACCTAGATATTCAATTAGTTTTAAAGCGGCTTCTAATTTTGATTATAGTGTAAATGAAAATGATTTTAAGATAGTTTCAGACAAAAGAAACAATACACTTAATAGAGAAAATAGAAAGCCTGTTATTCGTAGTAAAACTAAAAGGGTTACGGACTTAATAAATAAAGCAAACAAAAGAAAGGGCAAATAAAATGGCAAAAAATGTTTATACAGAACAAAAAGTAATTAAACTCGTTGGTAATCTTGATAAAGATGAAAGCGGCAACTTTATTTGTACAGTAGAAGATAAAGATAGAGTTCAAGAATATAATGTTGTTGAGATACTTGAACAAATGGTAGGTACAGAAATAAGTTTATCATCTGTAAACGAATTGGCTTAGAAAGGTATTTTTAACTTATGGACTTTAGAAGATATGACGGAGAAACAGAAGAACAATTACTGTATCGAATCGGTCAAATGAAAGACGAGTTAGGATATTCGTGGCAAGAAGTCGCAGATGTTATGAATAGTTTGTTAGACTATGATTATTCAGAATCAAAGTATAGAAAACAGTTTTGTGCTTTTAAGAAAATGTTAGAAGCCAACGATAATATATTTTCTAATGATGATAGTTACAAACAAGAACTCGATAGTCTTAAACACGATATTAAGTCGGAAAGACTTAAATTACAAACGCTCAATCTTGAAAGAAATAGACTTGATAGAGAAGAAGCAAGACACGAACTATTTTATGAACAAATAGGTCAGTACATACAATCACGGGAAGTTCCAAAACTTACCCCTCTATATAAACCTAGAAATAAGAACGTTAAATATCTCTTGGGTATTGCTGACATTCACGCAAATGCCAAGTGGAGAACTAATACTAATGAATATTCTATGGATATTGTATCAAAAAGATTTATGAAACTTTTAGTTGAAGTGATACAGTTTGTCAAAGAAAAAGAATTAGATGAATTGAATATCGTTCTATTAGGTGACTTAATAGATGGTTGTCTTAGAATGTCTAATCTACAGACAATGGATTCTACCGTTGCAAAATCTGTAGCAGATATTTCTGATATGCTTATTGGATTTTTAGAAACCTTAGTTGAAAGAACCCATATTCATATTAATCTGTTTGATGTGGTTTATAGTAATCATTCAATGCCGAGATTTTTACAGAATTATGATATTCGTGAAGATTTAGGTTATACGATAAATAGATATATCAGAACAGGATTAAGAAATAATAAAAACATTGATATATATTCACCGCTTGATGGAGATATATGTTTAGACTTTAAGATATGGGATTTTGATATAATTGGTTTTCACGGTCATACTGAGCGAAATCAAAGTGAAGCGATAAAGAACTTTACAATGGAACGCAGAAAATTATATGATTATTCTGTATGTGGACATCTGCATAGTAATCAAAGAACAACAGTTTCTATTGATGATTTACACGATGTAGAAAATATACAGTTCCCTTCATTTTGTGGTGATGACCCTTATTCTAATTCTATACATAAGATTTCTAAGGGTGCTTGTATGATATGTGGCTTTGACGAAATGTTTGGATATGTTGAAAGTCACAAAATAATTTTAAATTAACTATTGACATTATGTTGTATCTGTGGTATAATATATATGTGATAGAGAAACAAAGGAACGTTTTAGTAAAGTAATATCTCTTGCAAAGGTATGAAAACTATTAACCTCGTTTGTTTCGGAGGGGTTTGCAAGACCCCTTTAGGGCGATAAGCCCACCTAACTGTCCTCCAATTCTTTGCGGTGGTGCTAAGAATATCCTAGGTAGGAGGCATTTTAATCTAAAAGAAACTTGATTAAAGTTATTATGAGCGTTTCTCTCACTCGATAAAGAGTTCTTTTTACATAATAACGTATATATAGGTGTTTAATATGTTAGTACCAAAAAGATATAAAAAATATAAAAACATCGAACAAGTTGCAGAAAGTTTATTCGGGGAAATGCGTGAAATGACACCCGAAGAAAGTGAAGCACATAGTAAATATCTTTCAAGTATTAGCACACCTACGGGAATTAATATTTGGGATATTATTGAAAAAACGAACGAAAACCGATAGAGATTTTCAGCAGAAGCGGTATCTTGTAGGAATTAATTTGCGGATTAATTCTTTCACACATCACAAGCCGTGTGATAAAGTCAAAAACTGCATATATCAATTCTGTACTTGAATAACGGAGAAAGACAGTTCACTTTTGATTGGCTTATCAAAAGCGTAGGTGCAACTCCTACTCTCCGTATTTCTAAAAACAAAATATTACACAAGGGGGTATAAGAAGTGGTTAGATTTCTTAACGACTTTGGTATTGAAGCGACAAAGGGAGATACAATAATTATGCCCTTTGTGGTAGTCAATAATGATAAATCAGTTTATCAAGTTCAAACAGGTGATGTTATAAACTTTGGTATGAAGAAAAATTATTCTGATGCCGAATGTATAGTTGAAAAGACTATTGATAATACTACTTTAACATTAGTGTTAGAACACAATGATACTAAAGGGCTTGAAGTTGGTGCATATTATTATGATATTCAGATAACAAAAGCCGCAGATGGTGAAGTTCATACATTTATGAAGGGTATCATTAATATTACAAACGAAGTTTATGATAAAGATTGATTATAAACACGGCTTTCCCATAGGCATCGCCCTCCTTTCTCGAAAGCGCATCGGATTGGAGATGTAAAACCCAATCAAGAGGTGATATTATTGGTTCACACCATAACAGAACCTTATAGACCTTTCGTGAATAGTCGGTGTGGGTGGCGACTTAAAATCCACCTACCACGGGCGGTAAGTGATGATAAGTAAACACCGTTCATACGGAGAGGGAAGTGCAATTCTTCCACCGTCCACTATCCCATCACACCTAACACGTTTAGGATGTGACCCCGATTTTAATATAATTATTATCGGTTATTGAACCTACTGCATATAAGGTTGTAGATTTTTGCCCTATATGGTCAACTATTGATTTTGGGTGCAGTATTATATCGTGCTTTTAGAGCATTAATACATTAGTGCGTAAAACCTATACATTGTCCGTTAGTATGGGATTTGCAGAAATGCCGATGTATAGGTAGCAACTTAGTCCTTTACGGACAAATTAAAAGACATAGAAATGAAAGAATATACGGTGACATAGACTTTCACAAGTAAGATGTGAGAAGCATTGAGCCAATGGCAGATGAGATAATACCCTATACAAGTAAGTCACATTAAACTAATCTTTAGAGAGATGTCACAATTTATAGGAACGTACTATAATAACCTTTAAGGCTTATAGTCTAAATAAAAAGTAGTGGTTCACCATCCACTATAAAAAATGTCTAGGGTGAATACCTATAGAAAAAGAAAAAGGCTGACCGACTTTGTTTCGGTTGGCTTTTTTCAATATTAAGGAGTAATTATGGCAAAGAAAATAGAAAAAGTCCGTTTGTGTAAAGGACATAATTCTCCTTTGCTTAATTGCTTAGGAGATATGAGAGAATCCGAGTTTTATACAAGTTGGTCTAAATTTACTGATGGTAAAGTTCCATATTGTAAAACTTGTGTAAATAAAATATATGAATATTATTTAAAAGAAACGGGTTCTGATAAAACCGCATTATATTTTACTTTGATGAAATTAGATATTCCATTTATCGAAGAAATATATAATAGTATTGCAGAAAAGAAAACTGTAACTATTAGTACATATATCACAACCTTACAAAGAAAAACTACTTGTCAAGATATTTGGAGTGATTTTACGGCTACAGATGTTAAACTTGACGAGAATGAAGTTCATATTCAAACGGTTGATGATAAAAAAAGAGAATTAGATAATCTTGAAAGGACTTGGGGTAAACAAGATTGTGTAGAAGATTATGATTTCCTAGAAGAAACATTTGGTCGATACACAAAAGGTGTTGATTTTATAAATCCCCAACAGGAAGATTTATATAAAGACTTGTGCCGTGATAGATTATTGTTAAGAAAGATAAATGATAATAGATATAGTGGTGAAGAAAGTTTAGACAAAGTTCAAAATAGAATTAGTAAGACTATGGCTATACTTAAACTTGACCAATTTGAAGAAAACAAGCCAAAAACGATTAGTGAACAATTAATGTTTACTAAGATAGCCCAAATAGAACAAACAAAACCTGCTGATTTATATAAAGAGCCAAAGAAATATAGAGATTTTAATAAGATTAAAATGTACTATAAAGATTTGGTTTTACGTCCATTATTAAATACTCTTGTAGGCAGTAAAGATTTCAATATTGATATTGATGATGTAGGAAAGTATAACCTAGATGAAGAATCTGAATGAGCAAATACAAGAGATAATTAAAAGAGATGGTCGGAAAAATAAGCAGGAGATAGAAGAAAATATAATTGAATGGACAACATTCTTTAGGAGAAATATAAATATATTTATAACCGACTTTCTTGAAATACCTTTATATTTATTTCAAGAAAATATGATATTGACAATGCAAGATAATGATATTGTCGATGATATGGCAAGTCGTGGTTCTTCTAAAACCTTTGTTGTCGGTTGTTTTTCTACGGCTTGGGCTTTGCTATATCCAAACTGTGATATTTTAATAACGTCATTTACACTTAATCAGAGTAATAACGTTATTGAGTCGAAAATAGACAAAGAACTTTCAAACACCAAGAGTGGAATTAGCCCTGTTCTAAGGCAACTTAGAAAAGATGGTTATATGGAAATTAAGAAAGACCAAAATACGGGTGCTAAATATGTAGAATTTGGTAATGGTTCTAAAATATTTGCAGTTACGTGTGGAGATTCAGCAAGAGGTAAGAGAAGTCAGATAGTAATTACTGATGAGTGTGTACTTATCAAGAAAAAAGATTATGAAGAAATAATTGAACCTACATTAACACAACGTAGTTTTGTAGGAAAACCGTCTGATTATATCGAAGAGCCTAAACAGATTTTCCTAAGTTCTGCTAAAACACGTACAAATTGGATGTGGCGACACTTAAAGAATTGTGTTGTTGAACATTATAAAAATAAAAGAATAAAATATGGATTCTTTGCAGTTGATGTTTTTACTGCGGTTGCTTCAACTATTCAAACAAAGAATCAGTATCTACAAAGAAAGAAAACCGTTGATGATATGTCTTTCCAACAAGAATATCTAAATATTTTCTTGGGTAATACAGAAAACAGTTTATTCAAATTAGAAGATTTTGAAAGAAATCAAATATTGGAAAAACCTTTCTATCCAAGAACGTTAGATGAAATATTAGATAAAAAAGAAAATAGTTATATCTTTTCTGATAGTTGGGTAAGAATAGTAGCATCGGATATAGCATTAGCAACGGGTAATGAAAACGATAATAGCGTATGGATATTTATGGCTATTAATACTGAAACAGGTGAAAGGCGTGTTGAATATATTACTGCTCGACACGGATTAAATACTGTTGAACAAGTGTTGTTAATGAAACGGTTTTTCTATGAATACAAAGCGTCATATTGTATTCAAGATACGAAAGGTGTTGGTCAAGGTGTTTACGACTTATTGACAGTTGAAACAGAAGATGTCGAATATGGTAAAATATATCCTGCTTGGACAGTATGTAGAGATAGAGAATTACAAATATCATCAGACAATGTTATGAATGATAAGATACAAAGGACTATTTCTACAGAAGCAGAAGAGGTTTTAATTCCATATGCAGGAACTTCTGAATTAAATAGTCAAATGCACTTACTTTTGCGTAAAGTTTTAAGGGATAATAATATTTCATTCCTTAAAGACGAAAGTGAAATGAGAGCAATTATAGAAGATACTGACCCGACATTTATGACAAAATCTGCCGAAGAAAAAGCATTAGTAATGTTGCCTTATTTGGAAACAAAATATCTAATCAATGAAGCAATATCACTTGAAATTAAGTTTATGGAAAGTGGTAATATTAAGTTACAAGAAGCGTCAAGATTAGATGTAAAAGATAGATATATGACATTGGCTATGGCTAATTTTCTTGCAGATAAAATATATAATAAATACTCTAAGGACACCGATACCGAACTTAATATGGATGATTGGAAATGGTTAAGCGGTGATTATAAGGGATTTTAATATATGAGGATAGGACGAAGAATCGTTTGGGTTCATTACCCAACTATCCTTTTCCGAATAATAATAGAGAAAGGAGGCAGAGCGTGAGCGAAGAAATCAAAATGCTATCAAGTGACCAATTAGATAGCGTGTTACAATTTAGTCAAGGATTATATAATGGTTTTAGTGGATATTCTATATTTGCCACACCTTATTCACAATATCAAAATCTTATAAGAATAAATAATAATCCTGCTAAACCTACATATGAGAAATTGGCTAAGGCGTTAGAATCTGCACCTTACGATTATCAAACATTATCTTCATATTCTGAGTTTATGGAAATATGGGATGCTATTTATGCTAAGACATTAAGATATTTTGAAGGTCTTTTATCTTTTGATTTATCTTATCAATGTACTAATGTAAAGAACGCAAGTGAGTATAAATCTCAAGAATATAAAGATGATGTTAAAAGAGTAAATAAGTTTTTAGATAAATTCGATTATAAGTCTGAGTTTAGAAAAGTTGTCAAAGAAATTATGCGTAAAGAAACATCTTACGTGTGGTTTAGAGATTCACAAGAAATAAATAATCCTATTGAAATAGATGATGAAAAAGTTAAGAAAACTGAAAAGTTCGGGTTACAAATTATGCCCGATAGATATTGTCTATTAACGGGATATTTTAATTCGGGTCAATTACTTTATGATTTTAATATAAATTATTTTCTAAATGCTACAGTAGATATTAATTTATTTGCTCCTATATTTAAGAAAAAGTTTAAGGAAGTTTTTGACGATTCCAATGAAAAATACAATCCGTCTGCACAATTAGATTATAGAACAGGTGAGTTTGCTACTTGGGTACAAACTTCTCCCGTTGATGGTGCGTGGGCGTTTAAGTTTGACCTTAGCAATTTCAGACAAGTTCCACCTTTAGCGAACTTAATGAAAGGATGCTTAGACAAAGAAGATGCACAAGCACTACAAAAAGATAAGAATATGATTTCTGCTTATCTTGTATTAGCAGGTGAAATTGCCACAATGTCTACTGAAAAGAGTGGTAACAAGGCTGACCAATTTAAGATTAGCCCTAACACAATGGGTAAATTTATGGCTTTGGTTAATCAAGGTCTTAAAGATAATGTTAAACCCGTTGCTTTACCCTTAGAAGATATTAAAGGTTGGCAGTTTAACGATTCTAATACTAATATGGTAGAAAATCAAGAGAAGATAACTGCCGCAGATGGTGCAAGTGCGACTACTTTGATTTATACTAGCGATAAAATGTCACAGTTTGAATTAGAAAATGCTATCTATTCAGACTATTGTTTTATGAAGCCTTTGTATGACCAATTTAATCAGTTCTTGAATTTCTTTGTAAATAGAAAGACTAAGAAGTACAAATTTGAGTTCTTCTTTGATGGTCTTGATAGACAATGGGATAGAGAGAAGAGGCGTGAGGCTTTAAGAAACTATGCAGACAAAGGAATAGTTTTAGATTCTACTATGTGGGCTAGTGCTTTAGGTATGAAACCACAAGCATTTCAACGTAGTCTTGAATGTGCGCATAATTCTGAATTTATGGATAATCTTACAATGATGCTTAATGCTAATACTATGAAGAATGGTGGTGCATTAGGTGGAGATATAGGCGCACCCGAAAAAACAGGTACAGAAAAATCCGATAAAACGGAAGAAGTACAAGATTATGTTCAATAGATAGAAAGGTAGAACTATGGCTATTAATGTAACAGAAGCAACAGTAAAATCATTACAAGCCCTTGTTCACGATGCTTTTGAAGTAAATTCAACTCTTGATAGAGTTAAAACAGTTATGACTACAACTTTAGTTTATCCTATCTTTGGTAATTTAGTGCATATGTTAGCGCATAAATATTCATTAGATATGGGTGACGGGATTGGTGACTTATTAGAAGATTATAATGAGCCTGTAAATTATGGGAATATTCCTACACATACAGAAGATTATAATACGATTCAAGACGCTATTGATAAAGTGTATAATATGGTTTTAACATATCAAAATGAATTAAATGAAGCAACTAAAATTGCTTTAGATAATATGGATATACATATTTATCAAGGGTTGTTAGATATTATCGAAAAGCATAATATGTATGTAAAGCAAGTTATACTTTGGAAAGATATAACAGATAGATATGGAGATAAACCTAACCTTGATGTTCATAGTGCAAAATATGATATTTTAGGATTAGGAGAGTAATTATGATATTACGACAAGAACCTAAAGATAAATGTTCTCTTGTTATGGTAGATTCTGAAACAAGTAAAATTTTGCACACAAATGGATTTATTCCAAAGTTTATCTCTCCAAATGGTAATTATATCTTTTATCCCAAAACAGAAGAACTTGCTAAATTTATGCAAGATAATAATTTACAAGTAATAGAGTGAACAGGTGGTGAAAACAATGGATAACAAAATATATTTTAGTATTGATGATATTCAAGAAGTTGCCACCGAAGATTCAGTTGAATTTGCGATTGCCCGTATTGCCGTTTTGTCAACGAAGCAAAATTCTCATAAAGTAAATATTACTAAAGAAATTTTGGAAAGAGATGGTAAAAGTGTTTTAGGTAAATGGGTTATTGCTGATTTTGATGGTACTGATGTTACTACTCACACTCAAAATACTCATATCATTGGTATTGTTCCAACAGATTCAAATATTGAGTTTGTTGAAAATCCCGATGGTACAACTACTATGTTTGTTGACGCTATAATTTCAAAATTATATGCTACTGAGATTTATAATCTTTTTAGAACACATAATTTTAGAAATGTTAGTGTTGAAATGGCTACTGCAAATGACCGAGAAAATGAAGATGGCTCTATTGACATTGATGGATTAAATATCTATTCTATTTGTGTTCTTGGCATATCAGTAGGTGGCAGTTGCCCCGATGCTAATATGAGTATTACGAGATTTAGTGAAAAGAGCGCAGAAGAATATTACCAAAATACTAAATCTTTTTCGTTGAAACAGTTAGCAGAGCAAAGGAACGAAAAATTGAAAGTTACTTCACATCCGATTGATAAATCAAAAGAAGCCGTTGATATGGGTTCTTGGGATGGCGATAAAGCCAAAGATGATTTATTAAAAGAAAAAAATTATAAAACTCTTGCAAAGAGTGTTTGTTTATTGTTAGAGGACGGTTGGGAAGATAAAGAAAAAGGTGCGTTAAAATATCCTGTTATGAACCTTAAAAATGGTAAGTGGGTTTATAATGCACAAGGTTTATCAAGTGCGAGAGCATATGGTGAACAACACGACCCAAGCGTTGCTGATAAAGCAATCTCAATTCAAAAGAAATTGGGTTTATATAAAGATAATAACGATACAGATAAGGAGGAAAATATGGAAAAAGATAAGAATTTCTCCGATTCCGAAAAAGATAAGGATATTATAATGGAAGAAAAAGATAATTCTGCCGATGAAAAGGAAATGTCTTGTGATGAAAAGAAGATGGCAGGAGAGTCCGAAGATGAGAAGTTAAAAGAAGAGAAGAAAGAAGAAGATAACATCAAAGACGAAGAAAAGAAGATGGCAGAAGAATCGGAAGATGAAAAGTTAAAGGAAGAGAAAGACGAAGAAGATGACATAAAGGATGAAGAGAAGAAGTTTTCTCTTAATGCTTATGTTGACGAAGCGGCTATGCTCACTATGCTTGAAAATGAAACTGATGAAATGAAAGAACTTGCAGGTCAAATTACAAAGGAATTTTCTGCGGAAGAAATCGTTTCTAAGTTCATTGAGATGGCTAAGGAAAATGCAGAACTTAAAGCCGATAAGGAAAAGAATGATAAGGAAAAGACAGATAAGAAGTTTTCCGCTATTATGGCTTCTGTTAAGGAAGATTTAGATGAAGAGTCTTATTCTAAACTTGCAGAAGAGGGAAAACAATTATCTCTTGAACAACTTGGTGCTTTTGAAAACAAGGTTAAGGCTTTTGCTTATGAAGCAACCAAGAAAAATAATAAAAACGAAGAAGATAATTCTGAGATTATGAAATTTGGTAGTTCTAATAATGAGAACGAGGCTGAAACAGATGTTTTTGCCCGTATATCCAAAATGTAATTTAGTATAAAAAGGAGAATATTAATATGGCACACGGTGTTCTTATTGAATCAATGATTCAAGCAAAAAATATTGATGCACTTAATCGTAGCGTAAAGTCAGCAGTAGATATTGATGGTGGTAACCTTATTGCTCTTACTGCTCCTACAACGCAGGGTGATGATGTATGGACTGCGGCTAAACCTGCAACGGGTTCTCTTAAAGACCTTTGGATTGCATACAACCCCGAAGTTAAGTACACATATGTAAATGGTAAGGTATATGCAGGACTTTCTGCTGATGCTAGAGATTACACAAACGTAGCAGGTGAAGTATTTGATGCTTTCAAGCCCAAGTTAGGTGACGAAATCGTTGTTCTTGCTTCTAACGTTGACGAAAGTGATGTTGACGATGTTGTTGCAGGTGACTTCCTTGAAGCCGCTAATGCTAAGGCAGTATTTGTTAGAGCCGCCGCAGGTACGGGCGCAACGGCAAACGTTACTGCTTTCCAAGTAGAATGGGTTGGTTCTATTGACTTCCCCAAGGCAGGTGTAGGTCTTGATAAGGTTAAGGCTTTTAAGGCAGTTTGTGTACAGGAATAATTTAGGTAAAAATATACAAAGGAGATAAATAGTATGGAATTTGCTAACGTTAAGGCATTTGCAGAAATGTCAAAAGATTTAAGCGAAGCGATGAGTGCATATGCTCATAACTATAATCTTCAAAGGAAGGGTTTAAAGGCTTTTGCTGACCACTCCGAAGAAGAACAGAAGAAACTTATCAACAAGGCTTTCGCCATTGAAGTTGCTAAACAGAGTGGAATGGAACTTCCCGACCTTAACAACAAGACGGAAGTTAGACGTTACGCTATGAATCCTATGGTTAGATTCTTTGCTAATCAGATTCAAGATGTAATGATTGATATGATTCTTCCCGAAACTCTTATGACGGGTTCACTCAAGTATTTCGCAGATATGAAGTTTGCTGACCTTGGTGATACAATTAAGTTTGATATTAAGTCTAATTCACTCTTTACTGTATCTAAGGCAGGTAACAGACAGAGAACTACGAATCAGCAAAAGACTTTCCGTACAACTGTTACGATGGCAGGTGTTAACCACGAGATTACAGTTGGAACGACTCTCTTTGAGATTCTTACAGGACAGGCTTACCTTGCAGAAGAGGTTATGAAAGTTGCTCGTTCTATCGAAACTGCTATGCTTTTCGATGCTTACGATGCTTTCACAACTGAAATGAATGGTCTTACAGGTAACCTTGCAGTTGCTAACTATTCAGAAGAATCACTTATTACTCTTCTTGAAATAGTTACGGCTTATAACCAAGGACGTAAGGCAGTTGTTATTGGTACACCTCTTGCTCTCAAGGCAGTTCTTCCTACCAATACCAATTATAGATACCTTCTTGATGACGAGTATGTAAAACTTGGTCACCTTCAAACATTCAATGGCTATGATGTTCTTCCTATGGAACAGGTTGCTAATCCTTATGATTCAACTGCTTATAGCCTTAAACTTGACGATACGAAACTCTATGTAGTTTCTCCTGCAAGTGATAAGATTGTTAAGATTGGTGTGTTCGGTGGAACATTCTCACATCAAGATAATTCTTATGACAACGCTAACAAGACAATCGAAAATACAACCGAGAAGTCTTGGGAAACAGCAGTTGTTACTAACTCTGTTGGTGGCGTAATCAAGAGGCTTTCATAATTTAATTATGATTAGAATATAGGGGAACTTAATTGTTCCCCTAGTACATAGAAAAAGAGGAATTATAAAATGGCAGAAACAAAGGCTAAAAGAGGCAGACCGCCTAAATCGGCTACTGCTCCAAAGGTAGAAGAAAAGAAAACAGAAAACAATCAAGACGAAGTTATTGCAAAGTTAATGGCTCAGATAGAAGAGCAAAATAAAAAGATGGCAGAACTGCAATCTCAAATTAATAAGCAACCTCAATCTACTACTATTATTCAACAGACTAATAATGGTCTTAGTGGTAAGAAGATTAAGGTTGTAAATCTTATGCACAATCCGCTTAATCTTTCTACAGAACCTAATGGAATGGGTAGAGTATTTACCTTTAGAGAATATGGTGATAGTAGGCTTATTAAGTATGATGACCTTGCAGATATAGTAGCCGCTTATCCTAATACAATGGAAGGTGGACTTGCTTATATTTGCGATAAAGAAGTTGTAGAATCACTTGGTCTTGCAGAAGAATATGAAAAGTTGTTCGATAAAACAACTATGGATAAAGTAGTTAAACTTAGAGAAGAATCTGACCTTGAATTATTCTTAGGTATGAATAAAGACCTGCAAGAATCTACGGCTCGTAAAATCGCAGAACGTCTTAATGCTAATGAAAGAGTAGATTATAACTACATTAATATCATTAAGGAAAAGACGGGAATTGATATAGAAGCGATTGCTGAAAGTTTAAAGGATTTCAACAAGAAACCCTATGACGAAGAATAAAAATATATTTTAGGCATTAATTAAGAGTGTTGGAATTGAAATATATTTCAACACTCTTAAAATATAAAAGAAAGGAGTTTGTAAATGGTCACTTTCAAAAATATCCTTGACCGTGCATACACTACCCTTTTTACCGATTATAAATTGGATAAACTTGTGCAGGTAGATGAACAAGCGTTTTATGACTTTCTTGGTGGCTTTTTGGTAAACTCCATTGATATGTTTGACGGTTGTTTATCTGATTTATCATATCATACAACCACACGGGTTATAGAAAAAGACAACAAGTTTGTAACTGTAACCGATTATATATTTGACAATGAACTCACAAGTAAAGAAATATATATCCTTTCTCTTGGTGTTGCTTTAGGTTGGTATAAGAAACAGTTAGATGATGTTACTCAATATAAGTTGCATTTATCTAATAAGGATTTTAAGTCTTATAGTGAACAACAAAACCTACAAAGGCGTTTAGAGCGTTTAGGTGCGATGGAAGAAGATTTGTCGGAAGAGATACAGAAGTATCAAATTAATAACTTAGATAAGTTACCTTATTTTGGGGGTGCTTAATGTTTGAGTTTAATACAAAGAGTTATGTTGATAACGTAGCACAAACGCCTAAAGAGTATTGGGATGGTTTACATCAAGCAACATTAGATACTATGTGGAATGATACCACACAGATATATACTATAAAAGAACAAAACGCCTTACCTTTTACCGATGAATATACTGAATATGAAGCGTGGATAAGTACAGTTTCAGATGACCTTATTAACTATTCAAAAGTATATTCAGACTTTGTAAGATTATTCTATCGTGACTTAAACCATAAACAAAATTATAAAGGTCAATATTATAAAATGGCTTTGGATGGTGAACACGAAGAAACATATATTTGTTATGACAGAATGAACTTAACAACATTAACGGCTGATTTTAAAGTTGTTAGATGTAACAATGTTCTTACTTGGATAGATGAATATGGTAATGTGATAACGTTGCCCTGCTATTTGGGTACTGATGTAACAAGTACAAATAACCTTATTGGTAAAGATGGTATTGTGCCTAATGCAAGAATGATTATACTTGTTCAAGCAAATGATTTTACTAAGTCTATTGTGAAAAACCAAAGATTCTTGTTTGAACATTCTACTGCATTTAAGGTAGAAGAAGTAAATAATTTTATGCAGGAACAAGGTACAGATGGTCAAGTTACTTGTGTTAAAATATATATAAACTATAGTGCTATTACACCAAAAGATAATCTTGAACTTAATGTTTGTGATTATTATGATGTAGGTTATACTGTAGAAATAAACCAAGACAACATAGAACAGATTAATGGCTTTACAGGACAATTAACGGCAACCGTTAAGAATCTTGATGAAGTTGTTGATGGTATGGAGGTCATTTGGGAAACAAGTGATAAAACTGTTGTTACTATTGATAGCGAAGGTAATTATAGTGTCGTGGGCTTAAATGGCGACAAAGCAACTATAACTTGCCGATTAAAAGAAAATACAGACATACAAGATTCAATTACTATTGAAGTGGTTGGTGCAGTTGTGTCTAATCCTGTTATTGTTATTAATCCTAATGATGTTACTGTTCTTAAAGAGAAACAGAGTGTAGCGTTTATACCTAAGGTATTTGATGAAGGTAATGAGTTAACTACATCTGTAACTTGTGTTCCAAGTGGTGCTAATCCATTCTGTTACACATTAATTCCCGTGACAAATGGATATTTGTTAACTGTATTAAAGAAGTCTAATAAACCTTTAGAGTTAACATTTAGCGCAAGTGGATGTGCAGATGTTGTAGTAACAATTAAATTAATGGGATTATTATAAGGGGGTATATATGTTAGCGAATGGCAATAGTTCTATGGCATTTAATAACTTTAAAGAAATGCCCCAATTACCTTACAAGATTATAGCGACTTTACTTACAGAAGAAAGTAAGTCTGCCGAAGATTTTTGGAAACTTTTAAAATATGCAGATGTTGAAGCCTTGTCAAAACCCAATTTAACTTATGATGAAAAGGTTGCTTTAATTTGGCGTGGCGATTCAATAGAGCAGAATTATAATGTTTTCTTAAAACCATTGGTGGGTTCATCAATGGATGATGCCGAAGCACAAACACAATTAAGAGTGTTTAGATATACAACAATGCCGTCAACGAGATTTGAAGCGGTTATGACTATAGAAGCAGATTTTATTACAAATGAAAAAACCTGCTTAGTATATCAAGATGGATTATTGTGTGAGCGTACCGATTTAATGGAATCTTTATTTTTAGATGTAATGAATGGTAGAGATATTGAAATCGGTAGTGGCGTTGTTATGTTTGACAGAGAACTAAGTCGTTCTTGTAATTCACAATTAAATATAGGCAACTCAAAGAGTTTCTATGGTCGTTCGCTTGTAATGGCTTTAGAGTTTATAAGCGGAGAAAGTGGTGGTCTTTGTGGTTGATATAAAAGAATTAGAATTAAGATATTTTTGTAATGGATATGATGTACCATATGAAATTAAAAATGGTGGAACTTTATACATTAAACCAATTCTTGTAAAAGATTATCCATTGTATGAATCATCAAAAGGAATATTAGAAATAAATAAAAATGAAATTAATGACATAAATATTATTAAAATGTCTTATTTAGAGTTTTTATTTAATTTAATAGATGTTGATGTAATTTATAATAATGGTTTAATTGAAATTTGCAAGTTAATTTTTGGATATGAAAAAATCGCAATAGGAGTGCATAATAATAAAAAGTGTTTACTTATTTGCGATGAAGAAAATACAGTAAAATATATTATAACTTCTAAGGAATTTGATGATATTATTAAAATAATTTTAAATCAAAATAATGCTAATTATGATAATAGATATGTTAATCCCGAAGTTCGGGAATTAATGGAAGAATATTATAAAGTTAGATATAATAATATCAGAACGCCAAGTTTAGAAGAAAAAAAGGCTTATGTATTAAGTAAAACAGGAATGAATCTTAATCAGATAAATGATATGCCATATCGTTTATTTGACTTGATATATAATTCTTGTATAAATAGTGAAATATATTTTGCTCAAAAAATGGTTCAATGTTCATATAAGTATGAAGTTAAAGAAGATGTAAAACATCCATTATTTGAGCCTAAGAAAGACCCTTACGCTGAAATATTTGAAGATGCAGGTATCTTAAAAGAAAAGGGTATTACGGGTGCTGATGGGCTTAATAACTTAAATCTAATGCCAAGTAATAATTAACAGATATATTATAAGATATATAAATAACTTTTCGTTATTTTATATAATATATTATATAAACTAAAGAGATTAATTAAGGAGGAAATTTAATATGGCTGAACGTTTTATCTTAGCAGGTGTTGGCGATATTCAGTTATTCGACCAATCTACAGGCGAGATTATTGTAACGTCTAAGACATTAACGGATAGTGGTATTAACTTTAGTGTTACGGCAGAGGATATTCGTGGTGGTATGGCTAATGCTATTCTTGGTAAGTATTTCCACGATACTGCTATGGAACTTACACTTACGGATGCACTATTCTCACTTGAGTATCTTGCTCTTAACGTTGGTGGAACAATTACTGCTTCTTCTAACGTGCTTACAATGGAGCAGATTACAACAACTGTTGCCGACACAATTTCTGTAACAAATACACCTCAGCAATTTGGTAATATTGGAGTAATTGGTTGGTATTCTATTGCAGGTAAAGATGATTGGAAGAAGATTACATTTGAAGGTAAGGACGCTACTGTAACAGGTCTTGCAGTTGGCACAACTGTATGTGTTAAGTATATTTATACAGATGCTTCTGCTGAACAGTTTACAGTAAGTTCTGCATTTATTCCTAATCAAGTACACGCAATCCTTACACTCCCTCTGTTCAAGTCAACACAGGGTTCTGATGCTAGTTTCACATCAAGTTCTAAGGTTGGTGAAGTACAGGTAGACATTCCTAACTTCTTACTTGCAGGTGCGCAGGAACTTTCACTTTCTTCTTCGGGTGCGGCTACAACTGCTCTTAGTGGTTCTGCACTTGCTACCTATACAGGTCAAGAAGGATGTTCTGATGCAGGTTACTACGCAATTCTCAAGCAGATTGTTTATAATAAGGACGAATGGGCTGATGTAAAGGCTATCGTTATTGCTGATTCTGACATTGACCTTGTAGAAAGTGAAACACAAACACTTGAAGTTTATGCACTTTATAGTGGTGTAAAAGCACCTCGTCTTATTGAGGCTTCTAAACTTACATTTACATCAAGTGATGATACAAAGGCAGAAGTTGATGCTACAGGTAAGGTTACGGCTATAGCCGCAGGTTCGACTACTATCGAAGTAGTTGTTACAGGTCATTCAGACCTTAATGCTATGGCAGTAGTAACTGTTACTGCACCTACACCGTAATAAAGATTAATATATTTATTAAAATATATATTTTGAAAAGGGTAGAGTTTTATACTTTACCCTTTTCTTACATATTGGAGATAATATGAGTTTATGTAAATATGCTTTTTATAAAGAGGAAGAAAAGTTTTTTCCGCACTTATATTGTCAAACAGATGATAAATGGTGTCCTTATGTAAAAAGATGTGATAAAGTAGAAAAATTTATCCCTATTAAAGATGATGTTTGGGAGGAATGTGGTAAATATATTATGGAAAAAAGAAAAGAAATTCCCGAAGGTTCTTATTTTGTACAGACAAGTAGATTAAATCGTAGAGGAAACTTACTTATCTACGTGGCTATGGAAGATAAGACCGAAAGAATAGAAACACAATTTAAAGAACTTAAACAGGAATATGTTTATCTTAAAAAAACCAAAGATGGTTATAAAGTTTCTCTTGAACCCTTCAAAGAAGAAAAGAAAAATGAAAATATAACAATTCATATTAATGAAGAGTTAGCAGAAGAAAGAAAAGAGAAGAAGGGGAAAAGAAAAGTAAAAGAGTATATCCCTGTTGTTGAAGTCAAGCCTATTGATAAAACAGAAGAAGATGAGTAAAAGAGAAATACGACAAGGTGACGTATTTATGGTCAACTTATCAAACGATAGTATAGACCACGAACAATCTAATGTACGACCTTGTGTAATTGCCTCTTGTGATATTAGGAATAGTAAAAGTTCAAATATATTTGTATTTCCTATAACTCACGCATATAAAAAAGCGCAACCTTGTCATTATAAATTATATAAAGAACAGTATGATTTTTTCTCATATAAAGTAAATACTGTTCTTTGTGAAGAAGGTCGTTCGATTAGTAAAAAGAGATTAGAGCGCAAATTAGGCTCTATTGAATTAAAAGATTTACTTGAAATATTAAAGATAAAAGAATATATTTTTATCGAAAAGAAAATATAGCGTTTAGTCAATATATTTTAAAATTGACTAAACGCTATTTAATTTTGAACTTTGCGTTGCAAAACGATTATATAAATAAAAATTACTTATCCGATGGAAAGGAGATAAATAGATGGCTGATAATATTTCTATTGTAAGAACAGGTGGTTCTGCGGTTGACCATAGTGCAGATTTACGTGGTATTACAACTGATACAAAACCAACTGCCGCTAATGGATTTGATGTTCCTCACGGTTCAACGTGGATAAATATGGACGATGGAAGTGCATATATGTACAATAAAAACAACGATACTTGGTACGAAGTCTAATAAAATTAGTATATTTTATTAAGATTTTAGTCAACAAAGCCGATATATATAATGGCGTAATAAACGACAAGGATAGGGTCGCTCCCGAAAGTGGTAATTCGCTAACCATTTCCTTGTTGTTTAATATAAAATAGCGAAAGAAATATTATGAGGCGAACATAATGAAAGATTTAACGGGTCAAAAATTTGGTTATTTAACAGTTCTTGAACAATGCGAAAAGATACCATATAAACATAGATATTGGAAATGTCAATGTAAATGTGGTAAAATAAAATCCATAGATGAATATAATTTAATAAAAGGTAAGAGCGTAAGTTGTGGTTGCTATAGAGATAGACTTACGGCTAAAAGAATGTCCAAACATAATATGACTAATACAAGATTATATACTATTTGGACTTCTATGCGTGATAGATGTAATAATCCAAATAAAAAGGCTTATAAAAATTACGGTGGTCGTGGAATTAAAATCTGTGATGAATGGCAAAACGATTTTATGTCATTTTATACTTGGGCTATTAATAATGGATATAAAGAAAATGCAAAAAATAGAGAATGTACAATAGAAAGAATTAATGTTGATGGTAATTATGAACCACAAAATTGTACATTTAAAAATTTTAAAGAACAAGCAAATAATCGTAGAAATAATATTATTATAGAATATAATAATGAATCACATACATTAATGGAGTGGTGTGAAATATTAGACTTGAATTATAAAAGAACATTAAGAAGATACCATATTATGATTAATGGTAGTAAAAATATTAAAAGTATTGATGATTTATTTAATAAAACAAGTCTTAAAAGAAATGATGTTAAATTAACATACAACAATAAAACCCTCAGCGTATCAGAGTGGTCTAAGTTGTTAAATATACCACGTAATACTATATGGGATAGATACGATAAAGGGTTTTGTGTAGAAGATATTTTATATAAAGGAAACTTCTCTAAAAAACTATCCCAAGAAAGGAGATAGACTTTATGGACGGAGTAGTTGCATACATTTTAGGAAAAAGTTATGTAAAGAAAAGTCTTATTGGAATTGGTGCTTTAGCAGGTGCGCCCTGTCAAGTACAAAGTATTAACAAAGTAGGGAAAACCACAACGGTAACACTCAAATGGGAAGATAATGTTGGTGGAGTTCATACACAAGCATTTGATATAGAAGATGGTCTTGATGGTGTTTCTGTAACGAACGCTACAATAAATGCCAATGGTAATCTTATACTTACATTATCAGATGGGAATGATATAGATTGTGGTAAAGTATTACCCCAATATGACACTATGCCTCCTGCAAGTAGTGCAAATGTAAATCAAATATTACAATATATTGGTACTACGAGTGGTGGATATACTAATGGATATTATTATAAATGTATAAACGATGGTGGAGTTTATAAATGGATTAATATTAAAGTACAAGATGGAGAAGATGTATTTAGATATAATGTAATTCCACCTGCAAATTCTAGTATTAGTGGCGCAATAATTCAATATATTGGTGTAACTAATACTGATTATACAAATGGTTATTATTATCAATGTGTAGAATCACCTATAGGTTCGGGAACTTATATTTGGGTTCAAAAGAACGTTCAACCTAACAATGGTGGTGGCGGTGGTGATGGTGTAGTAGATGGTTATTATAAGTCTGCTGACCAATTATTCTACTATGATAGTAGTTTCCTTAATCCAATTATTGGAGAAGAAAATACTCTTTATGTAGACCTTAATACAGATTCATTATATCGTTATAATGGGCTTATATTTATAAAAGTATCAAGTTCTGCGGAAAATATTCAAGTAGAAACGTTACCTAACGCTGATGCTTCACAAGAAAATAAAATTTATCAATATATCGGTGCTACTAATGTTAATTATACAAATGGATATTTTTATAAATGTATAAATAATGGTGGAACTTATGAATGGCACGTAATAGCCACACAAGATTCTTATACAAAGGCTGAAATAGGTAATTTATCAAATTTACCTTATGTTAATAAGAATGTAGTGGAAAACATAGACCTTTTACACGGTTCTATGGTAGCATTGCAAGGTTCTGTTGCAGATATTGATAAAGAAAAACTTAATAAATTAAAGCCTATTTATCTTATAGGTTCGGGTCTTGTTCTTGATGATTCAGACCCTACTTCTCCTAATTATGGTAAACTTACGGCAACAGGAATGTCTATTCCTATTGATGATTATTTAAGTGGTTCTTCTGTTAATCCTGTACAAAATCAAGTTATTACAAGAGCAATAGAAAATTTACAAGCAAGTAAACTTTCTTTAGATGATGTTGATGATGTTTTAGATGCTTCAAGTTTATATCCTGTACAAAACAAAGTGATTGCTCTTGAACTTGAACAATTACAAGGGTCTGTTCTTCAAAAGATACAAAAGAAACTAGATGCAAAAAAAGATGATTTTGTTGTATTTGATGACAATGGAGATATTGCAGATAGTAATATATCTAAAGATATTGTTCCTTTAACTGCAAGTGCAAGTAATAAACTTTTAGTTGCTAGTGACCTTTCACCATTAAGTGAAAAACAGAACATTAGACTTACAACACCTATTTCAATGTTAAGTGGTACTAAACTTGAAGTAGAAACTGCTTTACAAGGTCTTAATGATGAAAAACAAAACATTCAACTTACAGTACCTATTGATACTTTAGGTGGAACAAAACTTACTGTAGAAGATACTCTTAATGAATTTAATACAGAAATTAAGGCTATTGATACAGATTTAGATGGTAAGGCTGATTTAACTGACCTTGCGCCTACATTTAGTGACGCATTAGCATATAATAAGGGTCAATATGTAACTTATAATGGTGATATTTATAGATTTAGGGCTGACCATAGTGCAGGTGCTTGGGTTGGTACTGATGCTACTAAAGTAGACATTAGTGGCGAATTATTAAACAAAGTTAGTTATGATTTTAATGCAAAGACGGGTGTTCATAATCTTTATGATTTTACCAAGAATGTAAAAGAAGGCGCAAATGTTGCTATATCTTTTACAGATACAGGTGTAAGGGTATATACAACATCAAATGCCGCCTATGCAGTTTCTAATGTTCCTATATCTACTACGGGAATGAAAGTAGGTAATAATTATACCCTTGAAGCAGATGTGACTTACGTTTCGGGTCAAGGTAGATTAACTATTAGAGATGGTGTTACTATACAAAAGACTACTGATGTTATTACATCAAGTGGACATTATAGTGTAACATTTGAATTACTTTCTAATTATACAAGTATTTCTCTATTTTCAACATTATCAACTGTTGAAGCAGGTGATATAACTTTTGATAATATTGTTATAAAAGATGCAGAAGATACTTATGTTGGTTATGCCGAATACGCAGAATCTAACGCAGAACTTACTCAAAATAAATTATCATATGCTGATAATGGTATATTAGGAGCAAAGAATTTACTTCCTAATAAAGCAGTAACTACTACGTATAGAGGAATAACATATACAGTCAATTCCGATAAAACTATATCTCTTGATAATGGTACGGCTACAGGTGGGGTATCAGTTTTGGAAATTGCTCCTGCTGGAACTTTTGCAGATTACACAGGAAAATACATTTTATCGGGATGCCCGAGTGGTGGTTCTTCCGCTTATTCACTTGATTTACGCAAAGATAATAGTTCTATCACTTATAATGGTAATTCTGTTCGTGATTACGGCAATGGTATAGAATTTGATTTCTCACAATTAGTTGACGGTAGTTCCAATCCTGTTAATCCTGCTAATGTACGATGCATTATAAGAATAGCCGAAAACACATCGGGTGGTAATGGTATATTTAAACCTATGCTTCGTCTTGCGTCAGACCCCGATGATACTTATGTTCCTTATGCAATGACTAATAAAGAATTAACTGACAAAATATTACTTGGTTTACAATGGACTCAAGCAGGTTCATAATTAATTTTACAAAAGGTAGAATTGAAATATATTCTACCTTTTGGGTACATATTAAGGAGATAAAATATGAAAATAGTTAGAGATTATTTAACAAGTGAAGAACTTAACTATATTATTAATGCTATGCTTGAAAAAGAAACCGCTTTAGATAGAGAAGTGGTTAAGGTTGGTTTAGTAGCACAGTTACTTGCTGAGGATATTGGAGAGTTTAATGATTGCAACGATGTTTATGATAAAGTTGTAGCAGATGACACTATTAATTTTAGCAAGATTGTCAATAATTATGATGTTATTGATAAGTTAGTTGCCGAGGAACTTGGTATTAATAAAATTGCTAAAGATTTTACAAATATTATTAATACTAAACTTGATATGGCTTTAAAGAATATTGAATTAAATGGTGCTATTAATCAATTAAAAGAAATGAAAGAACAAGAAAATGCTAAACCTATAAAGGGTGGAAAGAATGGCAAAACTACCAAGTAAAGTATTTCATAGCGTAGCAGAGTTTGAAGCAGAAGCAGAAAATGCCGCTAAAAATGCTATGCAATCTACTATAAACTATTTTAAAAAAATGCTATGGCAATTTGCTCAAGATGCCATATATCTAAATGCTTATACAAGAAAATGGTATGTTAGAACAAATTGGTTAAAAGACGAAAATGCTATTGAAACGTATATGTATAAAAATATGAAAAATACGTGGGGTGGAGGTGTTAGATTTAATAAATCTGCCTATGATAGCATTAATAGAGATACGTTTCAACACGGTAATACTGCTGATTATTTAGAAATGGGTAGTTATTTAGAAATTATGAATGATAGTTCTAAATTACATGATAATCCTTGGCATTTTCCTACTAAAAGGAAAATAGATAGAGGTCATTTTTATGATGATTTTTTAAAAGAACTTGATGACCCTCAATATGGATTTATACCCGTATATGAAGCATTTTTTGATGCTTATATGAAACAACAAACCACAAATAAACCTATTATTCCTAGAATACCTAAAAGAAATAGTAATATATCATCAACAGGTGCTTTGAGTAGTAGTACACGTCAGTATCAAAGTTTAGATACGAGTAGAATGTAATAAAATAAAAGGGGGATATTTATTTATTCCCCTTTTTTAGTACATATTAAAATATTTAGAAAGGAGAAGTTATGATATTATCTCTTGATTGTTCAACAACGGCTATTGGTTGGGCGGTATTTGAAAATGAAGATTTAATTGAATACGGTAGGATTACACCAACTGATAAGGGTTTAGATTGGCGTGATAGAGTTCATAATCTTCTTCCCCAATTAGAAGAATTAATTTTGAAATATAATCCAAGCAAAATATATCAAGAAGATATACCTATGGGTGGTGCAGGTGGCGCATTAGTGTTAGTTGAACTTGCCTATGTACAAGGTGTTTTTTCTTATATTGAAAAGAAATATTGTGATATTGAATATATTGCAGTAGGTACTTGGCGTAAAAATATAGGTATTAATAGTGGCAAAGACCAAAGACGTAATGCTAAAAAAATTAAGTCTATTGAAAAGGCTAATGAATTATTTAACCTTAATTTACCTTTAGAGTTCACAAGTGGTGGTAATTATAAGGAAAACGGAAGTGATGATATATCTGATTCAATACTTCTATATAGTAGTCTTTGTGATAAATATAAGGTAAAAACTAAATCATTCGGGAAGGGGGTTAAATAACACAAATGAGCGTTTCAAAAGGTGATTATAGTATTTCCCTTAATGCGGATTTAGATACAAGTCAAGTTCAAAAAACTTATAGAGAACTAACCGCAGACGTTGGCAAAAGAAAAATAGAAATACCTTTAGATATAAAAACTAAAGATATTGTAGAAAAGTTAGATTCTGTATTAAATAATAAAGTTGGAAGAAAACTTGATGAAACTTTTGACAGAATTAATACAAAAATGCAATCGTTTACAAGAACGATTCAAGAAAAGGTTACTGAAACACTAGCAGATGGTACAACTGTGGATAAACTTGTACCAAAAATAGAACATTTAACTAAAGTAACTGAAACGTTTAAAAACTCTATCGGAGATGTTAAAGAACGTGTTTCTTTTTGGGGAGAAAAAAATGAATATTTAACAAGTTCATTACAAACAATCCAAAAGGGTGTTAATGATGTAAATACAGAAACTAATACTTTTTATAAAAATATAGATGGTGTCAATAAAAAGATAACCGAAGTTACTGAAACAATGGTTGACACATCGGGGGAAACTCGTACTGTTATAACAACAACAGAACAATGGGTAGATGCTTTTGGTCAGTTAAATACTCAAATTACTAAGACCAATGAAAAAGGTACTCAATTAGCCCCTACTTATACAAAGATTAGTGACGAAACTAAAAAAGCGGCACAACTTACAAAAGAATTAGCAACTGCATTTCAAGAAATTAATAAAGTTAATCGTACAGAAACAAAAACTTTTGTAGATAAAGATGGTAACACTCTTATTGAAGAACGTGTTGATGGAATATTAAAATTAACTACAAAAATTAGAGAATATAGAGATGAAAATAATTATTTAGTTAAGGAAACACAGATTCTTGAGGGTGAAGAACGTAAACTTAAAGATGTAAAAACCGAAAAGGTAAGAAATCTACAAAAGGAAAACGAAGAACTTTCTAAGAATGTAAATGCTACTTATGACGCAAGAGAAGCAACAAGACAACTTGCAGAAGAAGAACGAAGATTACAAGAAGCAGTAACATCAACAACAACTACCCATTCAAGGGGTATGATAGACCAATTTAATGACAATAGTGGTCGTCAATATGAAGCGTTAATAACAACTGTAGAAAGATTAAATGAAGTAGGTCAAGGTACTATTACAACCACCTATGAGTTTATTAATGCTAATGGAGAACTTGTACAACAAACAAGAGTTACAGACGAAGCATTAAACAAAATTGCGGCAGACGAAGTTCGAGTTAGTGATGTTACCGCAGATACAATAGCAAGAGAAAGAGAACAACAACAACAATTACAAAATCTTGTTACTGATACTAATAGACTTAGACAAGAAGAAGAAAGATTAAGAATAGAACGTGAGCGAATGAATAATGCTCTAGTTTCATCTAATACTTCTACTTCTCGTGGAATGATTACACAATTTGGAGATACAAGTGGTAGGCAATATGAAGCCCTTATTACTACGATTAGAGAAGTAGATAGAGAGGGCAGAACTACCATTAGAACCATTCAGCAATTTACTAATGCACAAGGTCAATTAGTTCAACAAACGAGAACAACTGATGCTCAACTTAATAAGATAGCAGAAGATGAAATTGTAATTAGTGAAAATGCTAACAGAGCAAGTAATAGCGTAGCAGAATTAGGAGATAGTGCGGTTAGGGCTAGTAATGGTGCTAATACTCTAGGGCAATCTCTTGCTAATGCTTTTACAAGATTAGTAAATTTCTATGTAGCAAGTTTACCTATTAGAATGTTCCAAACGGCAGTAAGTGAGGCAACTAACACTTTAAGAGAATTTGATAGTGCTTTAATTGAGTTTAGGAAAGTTTCTGATTTAGCAGGTGACAGTTTACAAGATTATGTTGCTAAACTTGCTGAAATGGGTGAAGTTACGGGTTCGACTATGCAGGCAATGGTCGAAGCGGCTACTGAGTTCAAGAAAAGTGGTTTTGATGAACAAGATAGTGCCAAGTTAGCAAGTGTTGCTGAAATGTATCGTAATATTGCTGATGAAGAAATATCAGCCGCAGATAGTGCTAGTTTCATTATCGCTCAAATGAAAGCGTTTAATGTTGAAGCACAAAATTCTGAACATATTATAGATGCAGTAAACGAAGTTGCTAATAACTTTGCAGTATCAAGTGCAGACCTTGCTACCAATTTAGGTAAAATGTCTGCTACAATGGCAGTTAGTGGTGTATCATTAGAACAACAGATTGGTATGCTTACGGGTGTTACAGAAATTACACGTAACGCTTCTACTGCATCCCGTGGTCTTGTAATGATTACATCAAGACTTACACAAACTCTTGATGATTCAAGTAGTACGGGTAAAAAGTTAACTGCTATTTATGAAGATTTAGGAATATCGCTTAAAGATAGTAATGGACAATTAAGAAGTGCTTATGATATATTAGGCGACTTAGCATTACAATGGGATAATTTAAGCGAAAATGAACAAAAATATATTGCTTTAACATCAGCAGGAGCAAGACAACAACAGAACTTTGTTGCTTTAATGAAGAACTTTGATAATGTTGTTCAAGCAACTGCAACGGCTTATAATTCAGCAGGTTCAGCCGCTAAAGAAAACTCTAAGGTAATGGACTCTATTGAGAAAAAGACTCAAATCTTACGCTCAGAGTTTCAACAACTTGTTATTGGCGAAGGTGGTTTACAAGATGTTAGTAAAGTTGTATTAGATTTAGGAATAAATCTATTAAAACTAGCAAATACACCCGTTGGTAAAATAACTTTAGAGATAATTGCTTTAACTACTGCAATAGTTGTATTAGGACACGCTATTAATTCATTAACTATTGCTATGGCGGCTAACCCATATATTTTATTAGCGATGGTACTTGCAGGGGTAGTCGTAGCGGCTATAGAACTCTCAAACGCAGAAGATGAACTTACAAGAACCCATAAAGAAAATATAAAAGCCGTTCAAGAAGCAAATGAAGAATATGAAACTCTTACATCTGAAATAGATAGATTAAAAAATGCTATTGCAGATATTGAAGATAAGAAAGTTCATATATCTGATAAAGATGATTTAGAAAATCTACAGAAACAAGAAGATAGTTTAAAACGTCAATTAGAACTTTTAGAAGCAAAAGCAGAAATTGCAAGAAAAGAAGCAGAAGCGAAAGCCAAGGAAGAATTAAATGTTCCCTATGACTTTGTTGGCACTAATGGCGAACCTACACAAGTAGACTTAAAACCCGAATCTCTTAAAGAGGGTAATGATGCCATACGTCAACAAGCAGAAATGCTTAAAGAACTTCAAGGCGAATATAATCAATTACAAGAAGAAACTACCGAGTATCAAAAACGATTAGCCAATATGAAAGATACGGGTTCAGAAGCGTATCAAAACATATCAGACAAAATAGAAAGTAATACTCAAAAGAGTGAGAGTTTAAAACATCAAATTGACGAAACTACTAATGGTTATCGTGATTTCTTGGAAAGCACTAATACATTAGCAGAATCATTAACAAGTACAGATGAAGCAACTCAATCTTGGAAAGAATCTCTTGTCGAAGCGATTGAAGAAGGTCTTGACTATATTGATGAAAAAGTATTAGGTAATACCGAAGCGATTAATGAAAACACCGAAGCATTAGATGAAAATGGTGAAGCGATAGAAGATAATATCGACCCATTAGAAGAACTAGCAGAAGCACATAATGTAGATGTTGAAGCATTAAAAGATTGGGCTAAAGAATTAGGCACATCAGAACAAGCATTGTGTGATTATGCTGATTCTATGGGAATAGCGATAGAAAAAGCATATGAGTTTCAACTGCAAACTAAAATGTGGAATGAATCCGTTGATAGTTTGCAAAGTTCGTTTGATACATTAAAATCTGCGGTAGATGAATACAATGAAAGTCAAGAATTATCGGTAGATACAGTTCAAGCATTACTTAACTTATCTCCCGAATACCTTGGTTGTCTTGAAGAAGAAAATGGTCAACTTAAACTTAATGAAGAAAAACTTATTGATAAATGTAATGCTTTAATAGAAGAACAAAAGCAGAACGCTATTTCGATTGCGGTTGAAAGATTAAAAGCAGTTGAAACGGGAGAATCGGCACAAGCCGAAGTAGACCACAAAGATAAAACTTATGATAATATAGATGCGTTAGAAGCAGAAACAGACGCATTATATAGAAATGCCGTTGCTTATGCGGCTAAAATTAAAGTTCAATCTCACGGTGAAAAATCTCCAGCAGTTGACCAAATTATGCGTGACCTTGAAGCAGAACTAAGTGTTCTCAAAAAGGTTGGAAATTCTTTTAGTGCTATATCTTCAAAAGCAAGTAAAGCAGGTAAATCTGGTTCAAGTGCGGCTAAAGAAGCGGCTAATGCTCAGAAAGAACTTAATAAAGAATTAGAAGAAACTAAGAAGAAATATGAAACAGTAATAAAATGGATTAATAAACAATATGACAAAAAGATAAAAGCAATACAAAAAGAGAAAAAAGAAGCAACTGATGCAATTAGTAAAGAAATAAAGGCACGAGAAAAAGAAAAAGATAAAGCACTTGATGCTATTGAAGCACAAATTAATGCGTTAGAAAAAGAAAAAAAAGCAAGAGAAAAATATTGGGATGACCAAATTGATGCTCTTAAAGATGCTAATAAAGAAAGAAAAGACGCATTAGAATTACAAGAGAAACTTGACGCTCTTGAAAAGGCTCGTAATACACGAGTTAAAATATATAAAGAGGGTCAAGGTTTTGTATATGACGTTGACCAAAATAAAGTCGCAGAAGCACAAAAAGAACTCGATGAATATTTATCTGAAAAAGCATATGAAGATGAATTAGACAGACTCGAAAAACTTAAAGATGCTGAAAGTGACAATTATCAAAAGAGATTAGACGCTCTTAATGAATATAAAGATAGTGTTCAAAAATCTTATGAAGAACAAATTGATGCTTTAAAAGAACACAAAGATGCAGTATCAGAACAATATGACGAAGAAATTGCAAAATATCAAGAATATAAAGATAAGTTTGCAGAGATGGTCGATGCTTACGAGGAAGAACAAAATAAATTGTTACTTTCTCAATTCTCTATGATAGATTTTGAAAACGAAAATTGGATGACTAGGTTAGACAACCTACAAAAATTCGTTGACGAATATCATAATCTATTAAGAAAAATAGATGGTGGAGAAGCAAGTGGTTCTGTAGATAAATCATTTAAGAGTGCTAATACAGATAATAAACTTGGTAATGGCGGTAAAACTGCTACTACACCCGATACAAGTAGAAATGTTGTTTCAAGTAATACTACACAAAAGGGTGTTAAAACTATCACTAATTATGTTGGTGATTCTAGTGTAGGTAATAGTGGTGCAATTACTAAAAAGATTGCCTATGTAGGTGATTCCAAAGTAGGTAAGAGTGGGGTTGTAACACTTCACGCAAACGGTGTCGGCTCAATTAAAGATGACGAATTAGCCATTGTCGGTGAAAATCCACATCAAGAAATTGTAATAGGTTCTAAACTTAACAATGGTGCATTAATGTCACTTAATAAAGGCACAGGAGTAGTAAACGCAGATTCTTCAACTACTTTAGCAGGTATGCTTAATCAAGTAGGTAAGTTTGGTTCAAGCGGATTTGGGAGTGGTAACGGTACTCTCAATAATAATATTAATAACGATAGTTTAGTAGTAAATGGTGTAACAATACAGGGTGCAAATATAAATGACCCTCAGACTTTTGTAAACGGATTACTTAATCTGAAATCAGAAGCATTACAACGTGCATACAGGCATCGTTAATTATAAAAAGGTGGAATATTGAAATATATATTCCACCTTAGTACATATTTATTAAATAGCCACATATTACATTTTAAGTGGCTTTTAAAGATTTAAAATGTAAGAATTGGCTATTTAAGGAGATATAAGATGACACAAAATGAAGTTAGTATTATAAAAAACTCAGTATTAGATTCAACTGAGGCTTATGTAGAAGCAAGATTAGCGGTTGCCGACTTTGTTAAAACTCAAATTGGTGTTGTTGTAAGTGCTGAGAAGAGAAGTAAAAAGTGGTATCATACTGTAAGATGTAACGCAACGCAATCAAATCCAAATGGTATTGTTTACAATAATGTTATGTCGGTAAATAATATCCACTTTGAAAATAGTAGTACAGTATTTATATTAGCACCAAACGCTCAGTTTTCTAATCAGTTTATTTTAGGCAAATTAGATAATGTTCCTTATGATATAACCGCAGGTAGTATTAAAATTGGTGGAACAGAAGAAAATCCTAATTTTTCTGTAGATAGTTCGGGAAATGTTACTATTAAATATGGTAGTATTAATATTGGTAACGGACAATTTCAAGTAACTTCTACGGGTGTAGTTACTTGTAAAAATATAACTGCTAATGTTGATGGGGATATTGGTGGGTTTAAGATAACTAGCAATTCTCTTGGTGACCCATTAGGAACTAGTAATGCGGTTGGAATGATTTCGGGTAACCATATATACGCATATAATCCTAGTCACGCCATAAGAATGTATAGTTCTGAGTTAGATTTAGATAATGCAGATATATATATACATTATGGTAGTTCGTGGTTAAGAATAGATTGGTCTAACATTGAAAATAATAGCAAGGGTCACGTAAAATGGGATAATGACCCATCAGATAAAAGATATAAACATCATATTAAAGAAATATCTAATAATAAAATAAAAAAATTTTTTAAGAATATAGAACCATCTATGTTTAATTTTGATACTAATAAACTTAAAGATAAAGATAATTTAACTCATTATGGTGTTATTGCTCAAAATTTACAAGAATCTTTACAAAAAGCAGAATTTAATTCTGAAAGTATAGTAAAAAATAACAATTTAGAAGATATGTTACTTGTTAATTATCAAGAATTACATGGACTTGAATTAGCAGGTATTAAAGACCTTTATAATGTTGTTCAAGAACAACAAAAGCAAATAGATGAATTGAAACGGAGTAAAAATGGGAATTAATTTAAGTATTGATATTTTAAAAAAGAATATCATAGCCCTAATTAATAATACAAAATTACCAATAGGAGTAGTATATTTGGTAATAAAAGATATATATATAGAATTACAAAATGTTTATGAACAGACTTTAGAAAAAGAAAGTCAAGAATTAAACAAACAAGTTAATAACACAGATGACCAAGACAAAGAAGAATCAGATGGTCATCAAGAATAATAAAATATATTTTAATAATAAGAAAGGAGGTAGAATATGGCACTTGTTAAACCAATAGTAAATGAGATTACGGCATTTGATGCAACTATTGGAACTACTGTAACCTTTTCTGCAAATGGTGGTGACCAAGTAACAAAGAATCAAATAAAAGTAGTTAATAATGAATATGTGCAAGGTTATTATAATACAAATAATCATTTGTTTTATAAAGAAAGCACATTTCAAACACTTATAGCAGGGAATACAACTACAATATATATAGACCAAAATACAAGTAAAAATTATATCTATAATGGTAGTATATTTGTAGAAACAAGTTTAAATGAAATAGTGGCGTATAATCCTGCGCCTCTTACGACATTTAATTTTTCAAATACAATACCTGCTAATGTTTTAACTAATGGTAAGTATTATAAGGTTGCTATAAGAACATATGATGCTTTAAATAATACAAGTGATTGGTCTAATTATCAACCTTTTTATTGTTACTCTACACCAACATTAGAATTAAATGTTACTAATGGTCAAATATTAACAAGTTCAAGTTATTCTATTTCTTTAACATACAGGCAGTTACAGAATGAGAAACTTGATTATGCGGTAATAGAATTATATAATACTAACAAAGTATTAATAAGTAGTAGCGGTAATATGTATAATACAGATTATCCACCTATTACATTTAATTATGGCATTTTTGGACTTGAGAATCATACACAGTATTATGTAAAAGCAAATGCAGTAACAATAAATGGTACTGTAATACAAACAGATATGGTAAGGGTATATACTAATTATGACGTAATGCCCGAAACTACAACCTTAACCGCAACATTAGATGCTTGTAATGGATATGTTAATCTTAGAAGTAGCGATGTATTTAATATAGTGGGAGAATCAAATCCCGACCCATTACCTTATATAAAAAAGAAAGAAGCAGATATAAGAAATGCAACTGCCGTACTAGAAGATGAAATAAATGCACATTGGGCTAAATGGAATAATGATTTATTTACTGTTCCTGTTGATTTTTTATTAAGAGTATGGTTTTATCCTGCAAGACAACCTTTTGATATTATTAAAGTATGTAATGATGATGAAACGGCTTATTTAAGAATTTCGCAAAAGAGAGATAATACTCAAGATTATTTATCTATAAGAACAGATAATGGTACTATAATAGATGTTCCATTAGGCAAAATATGTAACGGTAATGATAAAGTATTTTTATGGATTAAAGTAATCAATGATACTTGGGATGTTCAATTTAATATATTATCAAGTACGTCTACTATATTGGATTGGGAAACACCTACTGATAATATAGAATATAATGTTACAAGTGATATAACTTGGAATAGTGGTAGTTATGGTGATGGTACTTTTACACCAAGTACGAGTGTATATCAACCTATGAGTACAGAATTAACTAAGGTTGTAATCGGTAATGGTGTATTTGACCATTTGAATATAACTACTGATACCACTTTAGCATATACAGACATAATACCTAATTGGACAAATGAAACTATTATTGATGTAAACTTTAATAATAATTTAAAAGCAACTCCACATAATTATAATAAACTTGTATTAAAGAGAAAAGATGACACATTATTAAATTGGATGAATTTATCAGAAGTAGCAGTTGTTGATAATACAAGAACATTTATTGATTTTAATGATGGATTTATCCCCACGGGTGTAACACAAGAATATGCGCTAGTGCTTTATGAAAATGATGTGCCTAGTGAATATCATACAGTTGAAATAACTCCACATTGGAGCAAATATTTCTTGTGTGATAAGAACAATAGATTTGTACTTAATTATGCAGTATTATATAATGGACACGTACAAAATATACAAAATGGTGTGTTTATGCCTATAGGTGCAAAATATCCTATTGTTGTTCAAAATGGTGAAGGTAATTATAGAAGTGGTAGTTTGCAGTTTAAGGTGTTAGGTTATCAATTTGAAGAAGATAAACGCTTTGATAGAGTTAGTATAAAGAAACAAACGGATGATATATTAGCGTTCTTAACAAATGGCAAGGCTAAATGTTTAACCGACTTTAATGGCAATATCTTTATCTTGAAAGTTATAAATTCACCTCAAATTTCTTATGATGGTAATTGGGGTAATGGAATTACCACTATATCATTTGATTGGGTAGAACAAACCAAATATAATGATTATGAAGGTATGTTAGAATTAGGTTTATTTGATTATATAGCGGCAGAATAGGAGTGTGGTATTTATGGATATAAATCAACAAGAATATAATGTCGCTAAACAAAATGGCAGAATTATACATACAAAAATAAATATATTAAACTTTGATTTTCAAACAGTTGGTGAGATTAGTGGTGTTGTTTTAGATGGTTCAACGTATAGTATAGATGCTACAAGTGACATACGTAGAACTTGTAACATATCACTAATCCCAACTGATAGAAGTTTTAATGTAGAATATGGTTCTAAAATATGGTTGGATAAATATGTACAAGTGTTTATTGGAATTGAAGATTATCAAAACAATAATGAAATTGTATATAGTAATTTAGGTTTATATATGATAAATAATCCTAGTCAAGTTTATGATGCTACAAATGATACCATAACAATAGCAGGTATTGATTTAATGGCAAAAATAACGGGTATGAGAAATGGTTATTTAGAGGGTATTACTTATCAAGTACCTGTAAATGCTGGCATAAAACAAGTAATAACCGCTTTAATTCACGATGAATGTGGATTTAATCAATATAGTATAGACCAACCTAGTCCAACTATTTTAACGCCATATGAAATGTCTTTTGGTTTAGGCTCTACGGCTTATAATATATTAACACAATTAAGAGATATTAACTCAAATTATCAAACTTATTTTGACCAAAATGGAGTATTTTGGTTTAATAAAATACCCGATGGTTCTAATGAACAAATTATGGTTGATGATGATATTTGGAATAAAGTTTTGATAAGTTATAAAAAGAGTTATGATTTTGAAAGTGTTAAAAATTATATAGAAGTATTTGGTAAGACTCAAGATGATGGTCATACACCTTATGGAGTAGCGTGGGAAAAGAATCCCGATAGTCCATTTTATGTAGGAGAAAATTTTGAAAATAGAATCAGAATTGTATTAAGTGGTGGTGAATATGATAATATTTATCCATTAGCAGATTATGATACTAATGTTGATGAATTTAATGCTCTTGCACAACAAAGGGCTAATTATGAACTTTATACAAGATGTAGATTACAAGACCAAATAGAGTTAACTTGCTTGCCTGTTTATTGGCTTGATGTAAATTGGCTAATTGAAATTACATTACCTAATAAACAAACACAAGTTGAAGAAAAAGAACAATATATTATTAAAAAGATTAATACAACTTTAGGTATAAATGGAACTCAAAATATTACTATGATGAAATATTATCCATTTTATCCTTTTAATTAAAGACATATAACGTGAAAGGAGCAAAAAAGATATGGCAAGTTTTGCACCGATTAGGGGTACTAAACAACAGATAGAAAATACCCCTATGGTCGATGGTCAGTTTTTGGTAGAAACAGACCAAGGTGACCAAAATAAAACTTATATAGATTCATATGATAATGGTACATTAAGAAGAACAATGTGTGGTGGTGGTGGACACGAAATAATTCCCACTATTGATTCTACACAAGCAGATTATCCACCTACAGAAGAAAAAGTAGTAACGGCAGTTCAAGGCGCAACGCCTACAACAGATAAAATTGTGTCTGCATATGGTACGCAACAATGGTCAAATACTGAAAACATTAATATTCTTACTACTTTGACCGCAGGAGAAAATACATTAGGGTTATGGGAAGAAGAACCTAATGATTGGAAAAATTATGACCCTGCCACAGACGACCCAACAGTATATAGAGAAGGTTGGATATTCCATAAATATCTTTATCATATCTTATCTGATAATGATATTGAAATAAGAATTGTTAATGATATTATTGATGGGAATGTCGCAAGTTTATATGCTTATCGTGTAGATGATGACGTGTATGTTGAGCAAACGCCTACAGGAACAGAAAATCCAAAAGAACAAGGATGGTTTGAATTAGTTAGTGGTTCATTTGTATTATCAACAGATACTACGGTACAAGGTGGAACTACTTATTATGTTGGTGGTGGTGCAGTAGCAATTAAATTAAATAATAGTTTTCAAACAAATACAACGGTAGGCGTAAAACTTATTAAACAAAGAACGCAAACCATAACTGTTTCACCACTTTAATAAATAAAGGAGAACGAAAATGTTATATCTAAAGATAGAGGATAATAAATATCCTATAGAGAAGTTTTCGACCTTTACAAGTCAGTTCGGAAACGATGCAATAAGAATAGTGGGAGAAACACCAATAGCAAATAATGGATTTCAAATAGTAGATGAGAATGATAATATAATTACAGATAGAAGTGATTATATATATCTTTTAAGAGAAGATAATTTTTGTAAAGAATATACAAAAGTATCAGAAGAAATGTTATCAACAAAATCGTTTTTAACAGAAAATAAATCTACAAATCCCATTCAACAACAAATAAATACATTAAATAGACGTGTAAATGAAATTACGCCTTATACAGAAAGTAAAATTGCTTATATTGATGATACATATGTATCATTCAATATAGTTAAAGAAGGTAATATATCTGTATTTATGGTGGACAACGATGGTCAAAACGTTCCTTTTACTTTTGAACAAGTAAATGGACAAATAATAGTTTCGTTTGAAAAACGTGACTCATTGGCAACTGTAACAATTTCTATTCAATAAAAGGAGAAGAAAATTATGAGATATTACGTTAATACTTCAACTCAAGAGAAGAAGGAAGAAGGATATACTGAATACGGTAAGAAGGAAACAAAGGGTGAAGGGGAAAGTGCAAAGACAAATGCAATAGCAGACCTTCATACCGCATATGCAACAATGCTTAAAACTGCCGCTATTCAATATTGGTGCGGTAAAGTAGAAGATACAAAGGGTAATGTTATTGATAAACTTGAATGTGGCGAATATATTAGTGCAGAATAATTAAATTTAATAATATTATTATTACTTTATAATTACTACTTGACAAAACAAATCCTTTATGATATAATATAATAAAAATTATAAAGGAGATAATAAATGGCAATAATAATATTAATAATAATATCTTTAATGTCTATTATATTAAATATCAAGTTTATAATAGAATCTCATTTTGATTTAATTAGATTTTATAATCCTACTGAAAAAAGTAAAAACAACAATGAATTAATTGAAGATATAAAAAAGCAAGATTATGAAACTTTAAATAGTCTTTCAGTTACTAATTGTTTATTATCTGATATATCGCAATCTTTAACAATGATAGCAGAGATTATGAATATATCAAAAAAATTAAATAAAGATGAAGTAGATAAAATTAAAAAAATGAGATAAAATTTTATGAAGTAAAATAACATTATATTTATCGTGAGGCGATAACACGATAAAAACACCTTATTAATTATGATTCAAATAATATCAAATATAATAGAATAAGGAGATACGTTATGGCAAAGACAGAGATTATTGTCGGAGAAGTGGGTGGCGGTAGTAGTGAACTCTATGAAATGTTTAGAGCGGCTGGCTCATCGGGGAGTTTTTCCGTGTCAATAACGGGCAAGGCAAAAGAAGTTTATCTAATTGATGAAAGAGGCTATGGATATTCAAATGTCAACCCTAACACTCGGCAGATATTAACAAGTTCGATTTATCTATCATCTACTACATGGGGAGAGATTAATACAGAATATTCAAGCGCATCAATAAGTTGCGGAAATAACTCGATAACTTTCAATGGATTTAATGGAAGTTACAAGTATTTCATATTCTACACGTTAGAATAGCATCCGTCACTTATCGTATTAAAGGAGAGCAAAAATGGCAACAACAGAGATGAATTATATTGAGGGTGGTGGAGATACTAATTCAAAGGTATTTTACGAAACCTCTTTACAAGGCACAAAAACCTATAACGTAGGATTTACCCCCAACGAGATATATGTTAGCGGCGCATCGGGTGGTACAAAGTTTTTCACTTGTTATCGTGCGGACTTAATAAGCGGAAAATTGTTTCAATTATGGGGTTTAACAACATCGTCTTCGGGCTTGTTCGTGGTGAACGAAACCACTTCCGAAGTAGGTGGTGCAACAATAAGCGGAACGAATGTAACGGTAAACTTTACGGTAGGAACAAACACGGCAACAAACTGTACTGTGGTTTTTGTTAAGAGTGCAAGTTAAAGGAGTATAGATATGGCATTATATAGATGTATGAGCGGTAGCGGTGGTGGCGATGGAAGTATTACCGTAGGAGTGGAAAAAAAGGTTGGCACTATTACTATTGGTGG
>Ga0310690_10001318_pt1 | contig 44478 bp, 34 predicted proteins | sample AusTroGonzalo_MG_2_FD_207661 | JGI IMG/M metagenome (GOLD analysis project Ga0310690, IMG submission 207661) | Bovine rumen microbial communities from tropical cattle in Woodstock, Queensland, Australia - Gonzalo_04 (v2) (version 2) | ecosystem: Host-associated > Mammals > Digestive system >... | reverse complement strand
CCGAATCTGGGATGCACAGACGGGCAAGCCCATTGGCGACCCGCTGGAAGGACATTCCTCTTCTGTCATTTCTACCGCCTTTAGCCCCGATGGCAATCGCATCGTCTCGGCATCACTGGACAATACCGTCCGCATCTGGGATGCACAGACGGGCATGCCCATTGGCGACCCGCTGGAAGGACAAAGCTCTGCCGCCTTCAGCCCCGACGGCAAGCTCATCGTCTTGGCATCGAATGACAACACCGTCCGAATCTGGGATGCACAGACGGGCATGCCCACTGGCGACCCGCTGGAAGGACATACCTCTATTGTCGAATCTGCCGCATTCAGCCCCGACGGCAAGCGCATCGTCTCGGCATCATGGGACCAGACCGTCCGTATCTGGGATGCCCAGACGGGGAAGCCCATTGGCGACCCGCTGGAAGGACATACCTCTATTGTCAATTCTGCCGCCTTCAGCCCCGACGGCAAGCGCATCGTCTCGGCATCTGCTGACAATACCGTCCGTATCTGGGACTTTCCGCCTCTTGAAGACCTCATAGAGCAAACTCGCGTGCGCTTCAAGGACCGCCAACTGACTATAGAAGAACGAAAGAAATACTATTTAGACTAATAAATTTCTGTATATGGATTCGAATCCTCAAAAATATATCTTCGTGTCCCATTCTTCCAAAGATTGGGAAAAGGTGCGGGTTGTTCGTAATTACTTAGAAGAAGAATCATTCTATCCTCTATTGTTCCATCTGAAATGTCTTGAAACAAATGGAGAAGATATCGCTCTTTTGAAGAATTTACTCCAACGTGAGATTCGAGCACGACGACGATTCCTATATTGTAAAAGCAAAGACGCTATGGAGTCTGAATATGTACAATGGGAATTGTCGCAGGTGCAGACTATAAAAGGAGCTATTTTTAAAGAAATCAATTTAGAAATGCCTTGGAATGTGTTACAGAATGACCTATCTGTATGGACGGATTATTTGAAAACAATTGGATTTATTGGTACATGGAAGTCCCGGATAATTCGCAATCGCATTGTTGAGAAACTAAGAGAGAATGACCTTAATATTGATTTTGTTCTCTTTGAAGATGATGAACATATCCCTATAAGGAATGGCCAATTGCCTCAAGGTGCATTGGATTACATTAATCATCAAATATCAGAACTTGATCACGCATCCTTTATCATCGTCTTAAAAACAAGTGATTATCATGTGAGGGGTTTTTGTAGTCGTGCAGAGTATTATGCTGTACAAAGAGGTGGAATGAGATTCTTGTCAGTAGATATACCAGACTCAGAATGTGCAACTCCTGATGGTGATTTTATTAGTACGATTGTTGACTCTATCCTTGCAAATTATTTTGTTTAGATGTAGTTTCTATTCATATGCGAAAAACGAAAGAAATACTATTTAGATTTAATTTCAAATGAAAAGTAAATACGACATATATATAAGTTGTTCTCGTTCTGATAATCTACACGTACAGAAATTTGTACAGAGCCTTCAACTCCAAGGATTCACAATATGGATTAATACGGATTTCATCATCAGTGAGTCGTGGCAACAAATGGCGTTTAAGATTATTGAAGGTGTGAAAGTGTTTATCTTTATCTCTTCAGCAGATTCAAATAAGTCTTTGCGGATAGAACAGGAAGTGTGCACTGCTATAGAACTAGGAAAGTCTATCATCACTATTATGCTTGATGATTCCGAATTAAATTCTGCTTTTGCTAAAGCACTAGACTCGTCTGATGTGTACAATTCTTCTGATAACAATTTCGTTAAGGATTTCGGTAAGGTTGTTGAAAAAAAGATTAAAGAGGATTCGAGATGGGTATTTATATCTCATTCTACAAAAGACTTTGAACTTGTCCGTTTGATTAGGAATGCTCTTGAGAAGATTGGACGTCGCCCAATTCTTTTTTATTTAAAATGTCTGTCAAATAAGGAAGAAGTGAGTGGTCTGTTGAAAAGAGAAATAGATGCGCGTCCTCGATTCATTCTATGTGACAGCAAAAATGCTAGGGCATCTGAATATGTGCAGGAAGAAGTGGACTATATCCAATCAAAACAGAGGATGTATGAAACCATAGATCTCTCTCAAGTTGATTTTGACAGTCCCAACATAGAACAAGAGATTTTGGATTTGATAAAGCCTTTTCATCGGCGGACCTCTGTTTTCCTTGGTTATAATAGGGACGAGCAATACATTGCATCACAACTTAAAAAGCAATTAAACAGAGTTGGGTTTGATGTGTGGGATGCTGATTTATATTTGGATAAGATGCCAGGAAATTCAACACAGAAAGACTGGAACACTCTAATAGAGACATCAATAAGAGCCACTCTCGACAAAGGATATTTCATTGTTTTATTAGGCGAAAGGCTTTCAGATTATTCTATTGATGAAGTCAAATGTGCGTATGAAGTAGATTCCTCGCGAGTACTTCCTGTCGCTATCAGCAAAAATATAACACCAGATTTCCTGCAAAGATATAATATACTGGATGTTAGTGACGAAAGAACTGATTCGGAAATGGCAAGAGTAATTGTAGAAGCTCTTATATCTTTTGATTTGGAGAATCATTACAAATAGGGTGTTTACAAAGCCCTATGTTGGTCAATGGCGAAAAAAATCCCGTCGAAACTGTTGATGGTGTCGCTTTTAATTTGTATTTTTGCCGTCATATTTGTTATCTCTATTTTTGTTAGACTTCGCAATCGCAAAAATAGGTGAAAAATAAGAGAATAGCAAGTCATTGCTAAAATGCTTATTAACAATGACGAACTTGCTTATCAACAGGAAAAATAGAAATTAATTTACGGAATTAAAGATTTATGCTATGAAAAAATTGGAAAAAAAAGATTTAATATTTGATTTCTCTGATTTTGCATCTAATGCTTTAGATGGGAAATATATTCTTGTTGTCGGTAGTTCGGCTATTTTGAAAAAAGAATTATTTAATGGAGATAGTACAAATATGCTTTTTGATATGGCGTTGAAGGTTGAGTCTGGGGATGATGAGGAAACGTTGAGGTTTTATAGAGAACACTATCCTTCATTTACCGAGTGGGAATCTGCCACGATACAGAATGATGTAAGTCAAGTTTATAATGAATTATTATCGTTAGATTTGTCAAATTGTATTGAGCCCACATTACAGAATCTGATGGAGACGAGGTTGTTTAGAATAGTGTTAACAACTTCCGTGGATCCTATGATAGAAAAGTTAATGGATGGCATTTGGGGAAAGGATAATTATGATATTATTTTAGGCCCAGATGATAATCAAATCAAAGGGGATGTGCTTGTTCAATATAAAAATATTATTAATCGTGAACGACCAGTATTATGCTATGTCTTGGGACGAATTTGCGAAAAGCCATACCCCAAACATCCCTATGCTTTAACAGAGTCTGAGGCGTTGAATATGATGGCTAAATGGTTGACCACAAGCACTGATGGAAATAGCTTTATGTCTTCAGTAAGAAAGAAAGATTGTCTTCATGTGTCGATTGGATGTAAATTTGATGATTGGATGTTTAGGTTTTTTTGGTATTTGATAACAGGAGATGCAGGATCGGATAAGGGGATAGGACAAGCTGTAGTTGATTTGGAAACAGGACATGTTGAAGATCCTGTGAATTCTTCGTTAAGTAGATATTTGATACGCGAGAAATCAAGTGTTTATTTTGATGATTCTCGAGATTTTATGAAAGCCGCTGTAGAATCTATCGAAGAGGAGAAAAGAAAACGCTTGAACGACTGCGAGACAACAATTAGGGCTGGACACTTATTTGACGATAATCGGCATTCGTCTGTTTTTTTGTCGTATGCTCACGAAGACTATTCGTATGTCAGACGATTATATCAAATGCTTCGTGAAGAAAACTTTGATGTTTGGATGGATGAATATGTCCTTGAACCAGGAAACGACATAAAGAGTGTTATCAAGACAGCGATAAGAGACAGGTGCAATTATTATGTCCCAATACTTACTACTGTGGTTTGGGATATTCTAAACGACAGGAAAACAAAAAAACGATGGGTGATGAAAGAATGGGAAATGGCAAAAACGACCTTAGAACAAAAACAGAAAGACGAACAAGAAAGCGATTTTTCAATTATCCCAATTGTAACGTGTGATTTCTTGAATAAAGATAAAGGTAAAAAACTATACGAATCTTTTGTGCATAAGTGCTTTCTGCCGAAGATGAATAAGGATGGGAAACAAGAATATCCAGAAGTAAAGTATTGTGAAGGAATAACTGAATTTGTCGATCATATTAAAATTAAAGGAAAAGATGAATAAGAAGAATATAATGAAGAACCCTTGGCGTGGGTTAGCTCCTTATGATGGAAGCGAGGATACCAACTCTTTTTGTGGACGAAAAGAAGAGCAAAAGCGATTAAGACTAATGATTGAAGATAATGCGTGTTTGACTCTTTATGGTGCTTCTGGAGTCGGAAAAACATCGCTTCTTAGAGCAGGTGTGCTCCCTGTTCTAGCTTTGTATAACTATCTTCCAATTTATATTAGATTGTCTGAAACAAGCAGTTGCGATGTTTTTGCGGAAACAATAGTCAATAACCTTGAGAAATATGCAAAGAAGAACGAGAATAAAACACTTGTTGAAACTAAGGATTTTTGGTTTTTGTGGGAATATTTCTGCACAACACGATTTTATGATGAAAAAGGGAAAGAGGTGATTCCGGTTTTAGTGCTTGACCAATTCGAAGAAGTGTTTCGTGGTTCATTTAGAGAAAGTGCTGAATTGTTGCTGATGCAGATTTATACGCTTATTAATGTTAGCTCGTTTTTACCAGATGGGTATCACGATGATAGAAATTATCGATTTATTATCTCTATGCGAGAAGATTTCCTCTTTGCATTAGAAGACAGTATTGATCGTAAGGGGTTGTCGTTACTGAAGAATGGTCGTTTCCGCCTTCGCCCTTTGGATGATAGTCAAGCGAGAGAGGTAGTTAATATGTGTCCGGAGTTGTTGCCAAGTAATGAAGAAGAGTCTCAAAGAGTCATTAATGCTTTAATAAATAATTCAAAACAAGATGGGGAAATAAGTACTTTGCTTCTATCTTTGATATGTTATCAAGCATTTGAGCAAGCTGAAGGAGGTATTATCACAATGGAAACAGTAAACACATTAGGGGATAATCCTTTGCTCTCTTTCTGTGAAAAGGCATTAAGGAATGCAGGAGAGGCGGAAAAATTCATCCTGGAAAGTGCTTTGGATGATAATGGCTTTCGTTTACCTATAACAGTCAGAGAGTTAGAAAAAGCAAATGTACCAAAGTCTTTGTGGAATGTTCAAAATCCAATTCGTCTTTTCGTTAAAACTCCGAGACGTGGAGTTGGGGTTGGGAAAGAAGAGGACTGTTATGAGCTATTACATGATAGACTGGCGGCTGCTCTCCTCGATCGTCGTCGTAACTATATCGTTAAAAAGCAATTACATGACAGAGAATTGAAAAAAGTCCAAAGCCTTTATTTGGCAGAAAAAGCTAACAACCTTGTTGACCAAGGTGACTCATATACTGCCCGTCTTTTAGCTCTTGAAGCATTGCCAAAGGATATGAAAAAACCAGATCGTCCCTATGTGGCGGAGGCGGAATATGCTTTGCGAAATGCGGACCGATATGACTCAATGATAATCGAAGGAATGGGCAATTACACCTCGCATATGGGGTATTTATCCTCTGGAGACCTATTAGTGTCATATTGGATTAAGCTTGATGAAAGCCCAGGAGTGACTTTTTGGAGCTTGAAAACAGGTCAGCTTTTGAGGAACTTGCCAGTATTAGAATATTATTATCAAGGGATTGGGTTCGCATGTCATGGAGCCAATATAGTTTCAAATAATAGCAATGGAGATATTTATGTGTGGAATGCAAAGACCTTAAAGTTGGAGTGTAAAATGAGAGGAAAACATAATAAAACGATTTATCATATTGACTACGATGGAGATTATGTGTTGTCCGGCGATGAAGGTGGTTGTTTGATGTTTTGGAATGCGAGAAATGGAAAATGTCTCTTTTCAAATCAAGATAATGACCAAATAAATCAAACCGTTCTCTCTAATAAATACTTCGCAGTGTTATATCATGATTCGAGATTGATTAAAGTTTGGGAAAAATCTACTCTAAAATTAATAAGGGAAATAAGATTGTCAGAATCAGAAGTTGAATGGAATTATCCTCCTATTGTTTTCATTGATGATGCTGTGGTCGTAGGACTTTCAACGGGAATGATCCGTTTTTTTGATGTACGCATTAATAATGCTGTAAGTGAAATAGATGCGCATATGACCTCCGTGACAAAATTATTTTATGATGGCAAACGTCTGCTTTCTGGTTCTCGAGATGGTGATGTGAAAATATGGTCTTTTAACAACGGGGTTAAGCTTTTGGAGGATTTGCCAAAACATCACAAGGGCTATATCATCTATCTTGGCTGTGTCGGAGATTATGTCGTTTCTGCAGATCAAAAAGTCATTAAAAAATGGAGAACTCCTGAGCCAATAAAACCAGTGTTTGAAGTTAAGTCTTTAAAAGTGAAAATTGCCCGTATTCTTAATTTTGGACAATTTAGGATGACAGTGAGAGACCAAGACAATGCATTTTATGAATTGAAATTGTCTAAAGATATTTTTCCACGATCTATCAAATTAAATAGTATCCCAGACAATATCGAAAATAATCCAGGAAAAAAAATTTATGATGAATTAATAATAGAACGGATTAATAATTTTAGTTCGAGAAGGAAGTTGTTCTCTCTGATGAATGATGAAAGTTTTAACAACAACGAAAATAAAGCTGTTATCAGAATCAGTAGTAATTATTCAAAGGAAGTGATAGAAACAATTGGTTGCAATGATAACATTGTTGATTTCGAATATGATGGAAAATATATCATAGTGGTATTTGAAGATAAATCTGTCAAAGTGTGGAAATACCTTAGTCTACGAGAAGTTATAAATCATGCTTCTAAATGTTTAAATGGTCGGCAATTGACACAAGAAGAGCGCGATAAGTATCATTGTGGTTCAATAGGATAGACAATAATGTTATTTACGTTTCAGAGTCAACACTCTAAAAAACGCATCCCAAAACACTATCTTACTGTTTTGCCGTGCCATTTTGACAATTATTCCCAAGAAAGTGAGACTTTCAATCGGTGGCTCCGCTTTCTTTCTCCTTTCACCGCCTTTCTGAACCAAGAGGCAAATAGTTGCACCCGACACAAAAATAGGGTTTTTAGTATGAAAAAAATGATTTATTTCATCGTCGTGGCGGCTGTGGTAGTCGTAGGCTTTGTGTCTTGCGGCAAAGGCACGAACACGGTAGAGTATTCTACCTGGTTCAATTGCGCCACGGATTTGCTGCGTTATGCCACGCCGGTGGTGGAATATTCCGATTATACAGGTGCCGTTCTGATTGACACCCTCACGGAAGAGGATTTCCAGCTCGTCTCTTCTCCGGAAGAGGTTTCTGGAGACGATACCACCAGTTTTTTGCGGTGCGACTTGGTGAACAAGAAATATTTGGAATGGGGGATTAGTAATCAGCTTATCGTCAAATATCTGCCGAAAGCGGTAGAGTATGTTGGTGAAGACGTTTGCTTAGCCCATGCTATAAGCGGTTCTCTTGAAGTGAAAAATCTGGATAATTTTGAATCATCTACAAAATTTACAAGGAAGATTGATCTTTCCACCCATTCCGGTCAAGAGTATCTTGACGAGCTCTTCTCTCATGCAGACACATTGTCATGTGTGGTGAGCAAAAATGGAGATGTTTCCATTTATAACAATCAGAGATTGAAATAATCTTGTTAAAAGGTTGAGTTGAGGGACTCTCCATTTCCGGTGTGGAATCACGATTTATTCCGATAATTTCCCCCTCTCCCCAACACCATTGTACAAAACCCTCCCTCCACTGTACAAAATACCCCTGCAAATGTACCTGTTTTTTGCCGCTATACGCGAAGATTGAGTACATTTGCAGCGTTGTTTTATGTTCAAAATCAAATGCTATGGAAAAAGAGACAAAATCATCGATGCCGTTTTGCATCGAAAAGGAACATCCCGTTCTGGATGAAAGATTGTTAAACAAAAATAGCTTACATGAGCTGGAATACAAGCTGATTCCGCTCTATGTGTGGACTATCGAGAGAAAGAACGCTGATGCGGCCAAATTGTATGACTTCTCCGTTTGGAGTCAGGATTTGATCAGGCGGATGTATTCCACGAAGGTGATTGACTGGAATGAAATCGTATGCGAGGTGATGGGGGATACAAATACGGAATGTCTCGTGGTTTATGAATTTCCCAAACCACTCAAAGAGCCGTTGGCCAAATTCGGCGCGGTCTATATCAACAAACTCAAGAAAATATATGCCTATTACACGCTCGAGAAGTCGTATAATGGCTATATGATGGGCTCTACGACCACAGAAAAACACTTTAGGGGGCCTCTAATTATTTCTTCTTGACTACCAGCCTCTTATGACCCAAAGTACGCTAAAAACGACAACTGAAATCCCCGTTTCAGTCAATTCGCGGCAGATGAACTTTTTATAACAAAAATCTTCCGCAACCCATTGTTATTCAAAGAATTATTTGTATTTTTGCGGCAAATTTGAATGGACAATGAATCAGACCAAACAGGCATACAAACAGCAAGGCAATGTCGGGCTTTTCGACAGCGACGAGACGATGGAACGACAGAACAAGATGGGCAACCCCTTGGCCAAACTTCAGGAAGCGGTTGATTTTGAAATGTTTAGAGACACTTTTTGGAAGGGTCTCTATAAGGAGTAGCTCACCAACGTTGGCGCGAAGCCGTACGACTATGCGCTGATGTTCAAAATAGGGGTGCTACAGCGGAAGTGTCATCTCAGCGACCCTCAGACGGAATGCCTGATTCGTGACAGGCTCTCGTTCCGCGATTTCTTCGGACTGGTCAGCGGCGATAAGGTATCCGACGAGAAAACTATATGGGCTTTCAAAGAGGAATAGAAAAAGAAAGGCCTTTACGAACAGTTATTCAACAAATTCTACGCTATTTTGGAGGAGAACAACCTTATCATGCATGAGTGCACCATGATAGACTGGAGCTTCGTGGATGTGTCTCGCCAACGCAACACACGCGAGGAGAACAAACAAATCAAGGAAGGCAAGGGTGGCGAGTTGTGGAATCCCGAAGAGGGTGACACCGAGGAAGAGAAGAAGCTCAAGGCCAACAAGAGAAGGCAGAAGGACACAAATGCCCGATGGACGAAGAAAGGTGGCGAGAAGCATTTCGGCTGCAAAAAGCACACGAAGGTGGAGGAAGAGAGCAAATTCATCAAGAAAAGGGTGCCCACGAATGCCTCCAACTCCATGCCGGTGAAAGATCTTGTGGATGAGAATGACAGGGGAGAGGATTTGCTCGCCGACAGCGCATACATCGGCAAGGGGTGAAGAGGGTGGTACGGAAGTTCGGGATGAAGGACAAGGTAATCAAGCGGAACACCAGAGGCAAGAAAATCAGCAAATGGAAGGAGACCATCAACAAGAAGAACTCGAAGCTGCGCGTGAGGGTGGAGCATGTGTTCGGGTTCATGGAAGAGTGCCTTCACGGAATGTCCAGTCGGGTGGTCGGTTTTGCGCGGAACGCGGCCTACAACACCCTGACAAACCTGGTCTACAACCTGTGCCGGTACGAACAAGCCATGCGACCTGGGATGAATTAAACATATTAACTAATTGATAATCAAAAATACACCACCCCCTAAAAAGTAGAAAAAAAATCAAAAAAAAGACCGAACTAAAAGAATATTTATGTAGATTTGCAGCGTCATATTTTCAGATTATGTTCAACGGACCTCGCATGGTCTGGAGGTATGGCGCGAAAAAGTTAAAAATAGAGATCCCCTTAATTGTTGCCGGTTTTGGGGTCGCTGGAGATTGAACAGTTGTGCCCGACACGGAAATAGGGATTTAGTATGGATAGAAATCAAATAATAGATGATTTGCATAAAGGGCTGAAGGATGGACACATCATTCCTTTAATTTGTGAGGATGCTTTTGTTTATAGAGATGATACTGGAACCATCATTTCTTTACAAAGCTATATTTGGCGTGAGGTGAAAAAAAAGTGCAATAACTACGACGAAGGAGATTGTAAAAAGGCACGTGATGTCATTGAGAATTCTGAAGAGAATTATTATAGATTCAATTTGATTCGACAATATTATGAGCATAATAAAAAACATGGTGAAAACCACTCATTTCCAACTTTATTTCACAAGTTAATAGCGATTGACGAAAATAAGGTCACAAAAGGGATAGACCTTAAGGAGGATGTCAAAAAATTTCTCAACGCGTACGACTTTAAATATATTTTTACCACTTCCTGTTTTCAGATATTGGAAAGTGTGGCCCTAAGAGATAAGCGTTTCAAGCCATTCTGGAATGGTATTGTAGGTTCAAATACACAAAAAAACTAGATGCGCAAAAAAATGTTGTTCATTTGCTCGGTAAAGCTAATGGCGATAATGAGCCATGGGGATATGACGAAAAGGCTATTTTGCAAATAATCCAAGCGTATCTTAGCAAACATCCACTGAAAAAGATTGAAGACAGCCGATTTAAACTTTTGGTGATAGGTAATACTATGCCCGACTGGATGTTTCGTATGTTGTTGGCTTGCATATATGATGTGAAACTGTATAACAGAGACTTTGATATTGGATATTATCAAAAATATTGTGAAACCAGTGATAGTTTAAAGAACTTCTTGTCGGATCCAGAAATCCACATTGAGGACATCAGTGATTTAATTGACAACATTGAGAATGAAAGTGAAACAAAAATCACTCTTTTCGAAGAATTAGCCAACAAAGCAATGGATTTACGACATGATATCTTTATTGCACATGCAGGCGAGGATGAAACGTTTGCAGGGGAAATCGTAGATCAGATATCCGGCCTGAATGTATGGTGGGACAGGGGGGAAAACGAAAAGGGAGAGCACAATATTCGGAGAGGGGATCAGTATTGGCAAAATATTTTCTTAGCTATGCTTCATTCATCGCGTTTTGCCTTTTTGATAACAAAAGATTATTATGAAAAAATCGAAAAAGACCTCCCTAAAATCACAAAAACACAACGCGACAAAGTGAGCAAAGCCGTAAAAGAGCGAAGACATACAAGACTTTCAGCATTAGAAGGAGAATTAAAGGGGGCAACTATTGAATTGCTGGTGGCGAATGAATTATATAAATCACTTAAATCATTCAATGAAAGTTATAAGTATTGTCTTCCCTTAATAATTGTTGAACCAGACCGTGGATTCGATGACCACAAAAAAGTGATTAATAAACTAATTGGTGAAGATAACCCCATGAGAGACCTATTTGAAGGAATCCACATGATACCTTGTTCAAAAAACTCATTGGATTTGGCGGATGAAATTAAGAGATTTTGCAAAAATAGTTGAAGTACACGTTTTATTACTAATCATTATGATAAATAATAATCCTTGGCTCGCATTACAGTCCTACGAAAATCAAGACATTGATGTTTTTTTTGGAAGAGATGACGATATTGAGAAACTGTTTAATTTGCTTCAACAGAATGAATGTGCAGTCTTGTATAGCGCATCAGGAGAAGGCAAAAGTTCATTGATAAATGCTGGGTTGATACCGGAAATTTGGAGCAATCACTGGTTCCCCATCAAAATTTCAATAGGAGATCTGTTTTCTGAATCAAACAATTACAATCAGATTCTTTCAAAAATTTTGAAGGATGAAATTAACAGTCACGATTGTATTTTGCAAAACAAGGCGCAAAACAACGATTACCCCAGAGAAGAGTCAGACGAGATGTACCCAGATTTCAGTGAATCTCCCTGGTGGACATTGCGCTATCAAACGGTAAGGGAAAAGCTTTCTGATGGTATATTCGATGTTTCCTATGGCAGTGTCATCTTGATTTTTGACCAATTCGAGGAGGTTTTTCGGAAAACGGAGGAGGATAAGCAAAGTTTCTTTAAGTGGTTAAGCATGTTGACGAACGATGTTTGTCCAAATGATATTTCAAATAGATATCCAAAATGCCCGATTTTTTCTCCAAAACGCTTTAAAGTGTTGATTTCTATGCGTTACGAATATGTAGGGGAATTTGACTATTGGTGTTCCATGAAGGAATATATTCCCTCAATGCTCCGTGAGCGCTATTTTCTGAAACCACTCACAAGAAAAAATGCCGAAGATGTTGTAGAAGGCATCTGTAAACATTATAATACGGATGAGAATTGCCGCGTTATAAAAGAAAACATGAATCGGATTATTGAGGTTGTTGGGAAGAAGAAATCGGAATCTCAAAATTTTTCGAATTCATCTGAAGAAGATGCGTTTTCGGCCTTGGCTTTATCTCTTGTTTGTCATGTTATATATGACAAGCTTGCAGGTTCGTCTGATAAAAGCAAAACCATAGATGCGGTTTTAAAGGGAGATATTGGGAAACAAAATATTGAATCTCTTGTCTGCGACTATTATAGCAAAATCATGAAAGATTTGGGGTACGGGACAAGAAAGCAGCTCAAATTAGAAAGAAAGTTAATCAACATGGATGACTTCTCTCGCTATTCCGTTCCTTTTGATAAAGATATTTCAAAAATATTAGGCAAAACCCAAGAGGAATCGAAAGACGATTCGAAAGATACCGTCTTTAGTAGGCGATTGTTAAAGACTGACATAAATGGGGAGAATGTTAATTTGGCCTTTGTTCATGATTTTTTAGCACATGCAATAGGAGGAAAACATACTAACAAAAGGAAAAAAAGAAGATTAAAAATAGGTGCAATAACCATGGGAATCATCATCTTTTTGGTTTTGGCGATATATCTTCCTCCTGCTATTATGAAAAGGGCCAGTTATCGGATATTGGAAAGCGAATTAACGGATACAACATTAAATGGATGTGTTCATTACGTAGTAAAAGGTGACGTTCTTGACTTGAACAATGTTCATGTGATGACTGGGAGTGAGATTTATATTTCAGGCGATAATGTGCGAAAATTGAACATTCAACACTGTTATTTAGGCTACTCTCGCTTTTTTATGCCAAATGTAGACACAATAACTGGATATTTGGATGATTTAAGAAACATTTCTTATCTTAACATAGCTGAGATGTTTCCAAATTTAAAAACAATAGTTTTATCGGATACATCATTTGGCAAATATATTACACCTTTAATGTTGAATTTTTTTCCTCAGACACTACATAACATTCTCTTTGACAATCGTATAAAATCTAAAAAATGCCAAGACGGAACATATTTTGTATTGGGATTAGATGGTAAATGGTCTCCTGCGGTGGGCAACTGCTATCCTGTTGTGTATTCATCATCAGATTTTAGTGCTGATTCTGTCAGAGGAGGGAGCGCATATCTAATTAAAGATTACGACATTGCAAACCCAATTCCAGAAGAGTTGATATCGAATGATTATTATGATTATTATCGGATTATTTCAACAAATTCTGCAATTACGAAATTGACAGAGGATATGATACCCGACAAGATCTTTCGTCAAATAACACACATTCAACTTGAAAATGTCGAAAGTGTTACTATGACTGATTTGTTCAAGAGTAAATTTGGAAACATGCCTTTGAAATACCTTTCGTTGCCCAAAGTGAACAATTACTCTCACCATGTTTTGGACACAATAGCGTCAATAATACAGAATAAACGCCTTATCATCGAAAACCCTTCGTATTTGGAAAACAACAATACCTACAGAAGTGACGATTCTGTTACTGAAGTGCATAAGGATATCGTAAATATGGGCAAACTCGTATGCGTTGACACTATTTTTTTTAGAGAAAAAGAATTGACATCTGTCGTCGCAACGGGGGTGCTTTCTTTCTCTTGTGATACAAATTTCAGGAATAATCCTTTTAGTACTCCTAAATATGAAGTTTTCTACGTTGATACGAATACGACCATGATCGATTTAAAAAACAACCATCAATGGATAGCCTCACCCTATTTCTCTCCTCCAAATGTTTTAAGAATAAAGAAAATATCCGTGTCTCATTTTAACAGAAAATATTATAAGCAAAATGGGCGCTTGTTGATGAAACGCGTTATTTTTCACGATGAGAAGTTTGGTAAGTCAGACACTTTATCGGAAATTGAAATTCTGGTGGAAAACAGGGAACGAATGATTGAAAGCAAGATCATTCCACCTGCTTGTAAAGAATATGTTGTGCTTGAACGTAAGCCCATGCCGGCTTTTTACGGTAGTCCCAATGTACAAGAGATTCGATTATTGGTCCCTTATGGGACAAAAGAGTGGTTTGAACATTCAGAATGGCACAATCCGAATTTTTATAATCATTTTAACACTATAATCGAAATGAGTCCGTATGAAACACTGTACTACAGATTATCAAATAAGATTATTTTGTTGGTCCGATTAGATCTCAGACACGAATTGCCACCCGTTCTCATCGTCTTAGCCATCTTTATTGCTTATTTATTTGGGGCAAGAAAAATATTAAAAGAATTAGGGAAAAGCACAAAATCACTAATTGCGGACATTGTCGTATTTACTATTCTATGGATTATAGCATCAGTTTGGTTATATAACTATTCCGAAAGCACCAGTTTCTCTATGTGGCACCATTCTACCATACTGTTGATTTTGTTTTCGTTTTGGGTTTTGGTTGTACGAGATATGGTAGGGCATTTTTTCATTATGATAGCAAATAGGCGAAAGAAAAAAAACTAACGATTCAGGTAAACGTATAGATTATTGCGCTTGCGGAACTCCACAAGCACCGTCGCCGAACAGTGCACTCCCACACATTGCTACTTCTCACAGCAAAAATACTGGTAGTACACGTTCTCCTGCCACCGTTTCACCATACCCTCATCCGAAATATTGCGCAAATGCTTGATTATCAAAAGCCCGACAATTCTGCGGATAGGAACACAGGGACTGCCGTTTTCTTGGCTGTACGAGGCTTTGAAACGACCCTCGAACACCTCCCAATTGATTCAGTTGGCCAAGATGTATAGAGGGTATTTCGCGTTGAGCTGGTCTTCAAGGGTGAGGAATACGGATTGCTGGTTTGTTCGGGCTGGTTTCTGGTACATGTTTTTGCCATATTTTTGCCGCAAAGATACAATTTATTTTGGGAAATACGCAAGCAAAATCGAACATTATTTTATTGTAAATCAATCACATGGGGGATTTTTGAGGGTTGACTATTTAGATTTTAGTGGAAATGTTGAGTACTTTTGCACCGTTGTTCGTTGACCATTGGACATTTCGGACTCTACCGTCGGTAAATAGCAGCAGGCTAAATGAATAATCGGAAGATCAAGACAAAAGAGGCAAAAAAATCTGTACAAAATTTTGCCTGCTGTACCTTCATTGTGAAAAAAAAGATTATCTTTGCAGCATCGTTATCCACAAACGGTGTTTAACGGACTTCGCACCATTTGTAGAGACTACAGATTCTTTATACTTTTCCATGAAGTCCATCATTTTTAATATTCGTGACAATGAAAAGTAAGTTTTTTAAATTGTTGACATTTTGTCTTGTGCTGTCCGTGACAGTCCCGGTTTCTTTAGCTCAAACAAAAGAAGGATTGCATTTGGGTAAATTTCAGTTTATCCAAGCGCCCACAAACATTTCGATAGAACAAAGAACTTTGAAAATGACAATGTCACGGCAAGGTGTAACTCCCCGATTTGCGGCTAGAGTTGGAGGTGTCGCTTTCGTACAACAGGCGGAGCCCAATTTCCCAGTGAAATCGTTTTCGCTTGAATGTAATAAAAGTGCTAATTCTGCCTATGCAATAATTAATGGACAAAAATACGACATTCCATTACCTGTATGGCAACTTGAGCCTATTGTGAATTATGCGAACGACACTAATAATGCAGCTGTTACCCTTTTTGGCGAAGAAAAATGCCAAATATTATTTCATAGGGCTTTCCTTGATAGACTATTGGGACTTAGACTTTTACAAACCGACCTTTTGTTAATGTTAGATTCAGAAGAGTGTGGATTACTTGTCGAAGACCAAAACAACGTTCCCATAATTGGCCAATCAGAACTTTCTTCATATAATAATGATTCGATATTGCATCTGTCTAAAATTGCTAACGAGAAATTAAAACATATTGTTGATTCAATGGGGTCGTATAATTCATATATTTATACAGATTTGGGGGAGCGGATTACATTTTCGATTGAAGATAACAAGTTAGAGATATCAGGTGTTCCATACTACAGATTCACTCAACGCGGTGAAATTGACACATTGGAAACATACATGGAAATTCTCTCTTTTCTTGAGACATTTGAAATGGAAAAAAAACGTTTTAAGTTCTCGGATGTAAGCGAAGCATATTCAGATGCCTCCAATCCTACTATTTGTGCCATCAAAAAAATAGTTGAAAGTGACAAATCGGATATTCAGAAAGCACAAGAGGTTTTGTCTATATCAGGATACTATGAATTTCAAGATTTTATTAATTATTTAAAAAAAGATAGCACGGCGGGAAGAAGGTTGTGTCGTAATGTTGAAAGAGAAGGGACATTATCAGACGAGGATATAGAATATTTCAAAAAAGCAATGGAAAAAACAACTTTGTCCAAAAAAAAGATTTACAAAGTCATATCAGTTTTCAACCAAAATCCTTGGGACATAGGCGAAATCATCATTGATATTAATAAACGACAACGAGATCTGATCACCAAATATATAAAAATAATGAATGAAAATTCAATATATAATGTTCCCGCACTAGTTGAGTATAAATACCAGATTATACGTGCAGCTACAGATCCCAAGGTTAATTCTTATGCAAATCCCTATAGACGGATCTCCCCTGGCAACGATGAATTGTTAATTTATTATATTTTTACTAAAGGTGTCTTCGAGCCAGTATTATTAAGTGATATGACAGATTATTTCAAAGATAATAGTGATATGGTAAACGATTTAAATCCAGTTGTTATTGACGCGGCTGTTGCCACCTGTCAGTGGGCAGCTTTTTTCCGGTATGCTAAGACGAAGAACCCGGATAATTGGAAATCCTTCGTCAAACAAGTCAAATCGCTCCAATACGATGCACCAAAAGTTTACACTCCAATCCGAATAAAACCCTGATACAATGAACAATAAGGTTTTTTTAAGTTATTCTTGGAAGGATTGCCAAATCGCCATGCGACTGTATGACGATTTGTCGCGTTCTAATGTCCCTATCTGGAGAGACCAGATAGACGGCGACCCTACTGCAGATTTTGAAAAAGAGTTCCTGCGGAAAATTGACGAATGTGATTATTTCATCATGTTGGACAGTCCTAATTACAGAGAAAAATCCACATGGTGCTATACAGAAGTCAAACGCTGTTTGGAGAACATCGAGAGACGTAATGCCCCCCGAATCATAGTCTGTATACTAGTAGAGGATGGACCGTGGCGTAGAAAACACAAAAATGAAAGGCAAAAACAGGTGTTTGAGCAAATCAACAAACTCAAATACCAAAAGTTGTATTATTCCGGATATGATGATGAAAACGTTTATGATAAAACGCTGAATTTTATCTGCGAATTGTTGGAAACTAGTTATGAAAAATGGGACAAAATCCCTACATATCAGGATTTTATGGATGAATTGAACATTCTTCATGACGAAACTACTTCTAAAATTTTGCTTGACGGTTATAAACACATTCTGAATAAAGACATTAATGGCTATCCCAATGTGAAAGAATCTTTCTTGGTTTGGCTTGACGACTGTAAAAATGCAGGAGCTCCGCTTTTCTTTCCCAAGTGGACTTACGCAGTATGGCTTGTCAATCAAGACGAATCCTATCTAAAAGAATCTGAAAAATTATTTTATGAACTGACGGAATCATACCCAGAAGACCCAAGGGGTTTTAGAGGATATGGGAGTGTTTCAGCAGCTATTGCAAATTCTTATCGCGAGGAAAACAACATGGTGCGTTCAACCGCATACTATAAAACGGCGATACAATACTTACAGAAGGCGGAAATGCTCATGGAACTTCCGAAGAATCGTAGACATAAGGACGTTTGCCAGTTTGATGTCTTGACAAATATCGGCAAAGTGTTTCTAATTACAGGAAACTATGCTGAATCGCTACAATACAACAATCGAGCAATAGAGATTATGAAAAAGAAGAGGTTCTTTCGTGAAGTGCTTATTGACGATTCCTTTTTTCTTATGAAAAAAATGGGTTTTGACACCCTCGTCATAATAGATTGGTTGAAACGCCTTTTGTTAATCTACGGGGTGGAATCCTTATTGTATCAGCTGCTTGGACTTTGCTACATTGACACCAATGAGGGCACAAAAGCCCGTATTGCTTTATCAAAGGCTTACGAACTCTGTCCTAGTGATGAGAACAAGGATTATCTCGCGAATGCTATATCGAGATTCTGCAAGAACGAGAAAGAGACTGAGAAACCGCATACGTCGTAACTGACGACATCACGCTTTAGCGTTCATGTCCATGAATTACTTATTTTTGCAGGCATAAAAAAACAGCTTGCTGATAACAATGAACGGAATAGACGACGCATATAAGTACTATGCTTTCATCTCTTACAAAAGCGAGGATGAGAAGTGGGCTAAAAGACTGCAGGAGGATGTTGAGAAGTATCGCCTGCCGTCATATTTGTGCAAGAAATATCCGTCATCTAGCAAACGGCTGAAACCCTGTTTTCGCTACCATACCGACATCGGCATCAATGAGCTGAAATCGGAACTGAATGAGAAACTGGAGAAGTCCAAGTTTCTCATCGTTGTGTGCTCGCCCAAATCCGCCGCATCCGACTGGGTCGGAGATGAGATCGAAACGTTTGTACGCTTAGGACGAAAAATCAATATCATACCGTTTATTGTGGATGGTGTGCCCTATTCGGAGGACGAAACTGAGTGCCTGCATCCGCTTATCAAGAAACAATTCCCACGATCCGAATCGCATGAAGATGACCGAGAAATTTTAGGGGCTAATGTAAATGAGGAAGGACAGGGAAGCCGACGTGCCAAATGGAACAAGGCGGTGGTGAAGGTCATCGCCAAGATGCAGGGACTGGAGTTTGACGAATTGTGGCAGCGGGAACGTCGGAGACGGATAAGGAATCTGATTGTCGGTTCTTTTGTTGGTGTCGTGCTGATGTGTCTTTTAGGCTTTGAATATTATAAAACTCGACCTTGCGATATTCATTTTGTTGTCAAGGACATGTCTGTTTCCAATGATCACATGCCTCAGCTGCAGAATGCGACATTGGTGGCATACGTAGGCGATAACCGTTACGAACACACATTGAAGACACTGGACGATATGTTGACGGTTAACAATGTGCCGGCAGCACTGCTTGGCACGCCTGTGCGCGTGGTTTTCCATCATGATGACTATTTGACGATGGACACCACATTCCTTCTCGACAAGTCTCAGACGGTTGGTATTCGCAGGAACGACAGCGTGTATGGAAATATAGAGCTGCTGTTGTTTGACTTGCACGGGCTGCCTTTGCCGAATTGTTCAGTGACCGTGCATAATCACATATGCATTACGGATTCGTGCGGCATACTCCGTTGCTTTATTCCTCTGGCAGAGCAGCGTGAACGGTACGAAATCCGAGTTGGACAAACCACGGATATAATCGCTCCAACATACAATCTTGTTGGTCAATCCAAAACCTTAGACATCAAATAACAAACGATATGAATAGATTATTTACCCTTTGTGCCTTTCTGTTGGCCACCACCATCCTTTTCGCCCAAAACCCACAAATCGGTTATGTTCGCACAGTTCAGAAACCAGGGAAGAGGGTCGTACAACTTTCAGGAGCTCACATCAAGACTTTGGAGAATCCTAATGAGGCCGTTTCGCAAGAGGGCGGCTATTTCGAGATACCAGTAAAGGTGACGGGCAACCAAAAAGCGTACACTATCATTTCGGTCTCCTTGGCTGATTACGAACTGGTTGACGAGGGCAAACTCAACAAACGTCAACAATATTCATTCTCACCCATCGATATTGTGATGATTTCGAAAGTGGAGGATGCAAAGGAAAGAAAAGAATTAGAACAACGCCTCTTGGTTGAAATGGAAAAAACTTACAAGGCGAAGATGGATAAACTGCAAGGTCAATACGAGGAGATGGAAAAGCTGACTCAGGAGTATGAAACTCAAATTGACAAATTGCCGGATTTGGTCAAAGCATTGGTTCGTCTGGATTTCAAGTACATCACCGACTCTTTGGACAACCAAATTGCTGAAGCATACTCCAGCGGTGATTTCGCTCAGGCAATTCGATTAATTGACAGTAAACCGTCCATGCAACAGCGCATACAGGAGATTCAGACCAAAAGGGCGGCAGCAGAATACCTTAAAGAGAGTGCTGCCCGCGATTTAGAAGCAGTAACGAGAGATTGCGACATCAAGATCAACGCTTTCAAAACCACTTTCCAACGAGACAGTGTGCTGAAATATATGAAGACCAAAGTGCAGGCGGATCCAGAGAACATTGAATTTTTAAAAGAACTTGGATGTTATTATTATGAATATTTTGCAGAATACGACACCGCATTGTATTATCTTGAGAGAGCTTTGTCTTTCTCTAAACAAAAAGAAGATAAAAACCATATTGCAAAATGCTATGATGATATGGGTGTATTGTATTTGGATATGGGTGGTTATGCTAAATCTTTGGATTTATTTCAACAATCCTTAGAAATAAAGAAGTCATATTTAGAGGATAATCATCCTGACATTGCGGAAAGCTATAATAACATAGGTGTTTGTTATTATGATTTGGGAGACTATTCAATGTCAATAGAATACCATCAACGTGCCCTTTCTATTAGAAAAGATCTGTTGGGATACAATCACTCAGATGTTGCAGCCAGTTGTGAAAACCTGGGCTCAGTCTATTTGAGACAAGGCGAATATAGTACTGCATTAGATTTTTTTAATCAATCATTGGAAATAAGGAAAGAACTATATGGTGAAAACCATCCAGATATTGCTTCTTGTTATAACAGTATAGGTTCTGTATATAGCAATAAAGGAAACTATGAGAAAGCATTGGAGTGTTTTCAGAGAGCTCAGATAATATGGGTGAAGAATTACGGGGAAAATCACCCAAATGTTGCAACCAGTTATAACAACATTGGATTGGTTTATGGGGAGTTAGATATGATTAATAAAGAAATGGAGAATCATCAGAAAGCGCTTTATATAAGAAAAAAAGTTTTTGGAGAGAATCATCCCAAGGTTGCGATTAGTTATAACAATATCGGGCATACACTTGATAATCAAGGAGATATAACCCAAGCCATGGAATACTATCATAAATCACTTGAAATCAGAAAAAATATTTATGGCGATAATCATCCTGATGTTGCACATAGCTATTATCAAATAGGAGCTATATATAGAAATCAAGAAAAATATAAGGTATCCTTGGAATATAATAACAAAGCATTGAATATATGGAAAAGTTGCTATGGGAACAATCATCGAGCAGTAGCGGAATGTTATAATAGTATGGGGTTTGTTTATGCAAAACAAGGTGATTATGAACAAGCAATTGATAATTACCAAACAGCTCTTGAAATCATGAAAACATGTTTTGGGGAAGATCACCCCCATGTTGCATTATGCTATAACAATATTGGAAATGCCTTGCGAAATCGGGGTGACTACGAACAATCTCTTCAGTGTTATCAGCAGTCTCAAGAAATATATAAGAAATATTACGGAGATAATCATTCTAAGGTGGCAATGGTTATCAATAATATTGGAGGGTTGTATATGTCACTTGGAGATTATCCCCACGCATTACAGAGTTTTCAACAAGCTTTGTCAATTTACAAAGAATTATATGGAGAGAATCATCCCGATGTAGCAAGATGTTGTAGTAATATTGGTGGGGTTTACGATTCACAGCATGATGGGACTCATGCACTTGAGTATTTTCAGCAAGCATTGTCAATTAGAAGGATTGTATATGGTGAACAAAGTCGTGAGGTTGCGCATAGTTATAACCTTATAGGGAATGTGTATTATGATCAAAAGGATTATTCCAATGCCCTGACTTATTTTCAAAAGTCTTTGAATATTATGATTTCTGTTTATGGGGAAAACGATTACCATGTTGCACGAGCTTATCGAACCATTGGGTATCATTATGAACGTCAAGGAGAATACACATCTGCGTTAGATTATTACAAAAAAGCACTTGAAATCTATGAGTCCACACAAGGCAAAAAATCTCCTGAGGCGGAAAAAACACGCCAGTCCATCAAAGACTGCAAAAAAATGATGAAAATGCAAAAGAAAAAGTCTTAATTACGAAAAAGCTAATTCTTTTTTGAAGAGATGTCGGCTTTCATGAGTGTCTCTCCTTCCGACTATCTCCCCCTTTCCCACCACCATCGTATAAAACCATCCTCCACTGTACGAAACACCCCAGCAAATGTACTTGTATTTTGCCCTTGTGCGCAAAAATCGAGTACATTTGCATCGTTATTTCAAAATCAAATACAATGAGAAAAGAGGCAAAATCATCAACGCCATTTTATATCGATGAGGAACATCTGGTTCTAGAAGAGAGATTATTAAACAAAGGTGGCTTACGAGGATTGGACCACAAACAGGATTTCGCTCTAAGTTTGGACTATCGAGAAAAAGCACGATGATGCGGCCAGATTGTATGACCTCTCCGTTTGGAGTCAAGGTCTGATCAGGATAAACACTTTACTATTCAGAGTTACATCAGAGTTAGAAATTTTGGATTCGGGCAAAGTCCGTCAACCGTCAATTTTAATTGCTGGTCGTTGTTTTTTTTTTTTGCGACAATGCCGAACATAATCAGTATATTGTTATCTTTGCCGTATCATTTTGACGCTTATCCCGAGAAAGCGCGATTTCCGATCGGTGGCTCCGCTTTCTTTCTTCTTTCACCGCCTTCCTGAGCCAAAAGGCAGAACAGTTGCGCCCGACACGGAAACAGGGCTGCTCGTATGAAAAAAATGTACCTTCTCTTTGCTGTGGCGATCACGGCCTGCGTATCCCTGACGTCGTGCGAAAAGAACCGCACAGTGGAGTTCTATTCATGGTTCAAATGCTCCCCGGAACAGCTGCATTACGCCATCCCGGTGGTGGAATACTCCGACTATACGGGCGCCCTTCTGACAGACACCCTCACGGAAGCGGATTTCCAAATGGTCTCATCACCGCAAGACGTTGTGGGCGGTAGTGATGCCCCCTTTCTGCGGTGCGATTTGGTGAATCGGGTCTATTTGGAATACGGGATTCGCAACCAACTGATTGTCCGATACCTCCCCAAAGAGGTGGACTATGCGGGCGAAAGCATCTGCTTGGGACATGCGGTGAGCGATTCCTTGGTGGTCAGCCAAGGGAAAAACGAAAGTAGATCGTTGTTGACAAATAACAAAATCGACCTTTCCACAAACTCCGGCCAAAATTATCTTGACGAGCTCTTTTTCCACCGCGACACAATGTCATGCTCGGTGGATGAGAACGGCAAGGTCACCCTGTTCAACTCGATGGGGCGGCAATAGTTGGTTTCAAAGTTCAAAGTTCAAAGTTCAAGGTTCAAAGTTCAAAGGAGTATGAATAATGCAGGTTAAAAATACAACAAGATGTGAAATCGCTCGCTTTATTTGAGAACGCCGACACGTTTCTCGCCCGCACTTTTTTTATAAGATTTTACTTTACTCACATGACCAATAACAAATCTAATAACTTGTTGAATATCCTCTTTTGAAATCATTGTGTTGTTAGCACAGTCTTCGAAGCAATAAGTACACTTTAAGTTACAATTGTAAGTCGGGATGAGCACCAGCCTGAATTCATCATTATGCGCACCGTATTGTGCTTCATTATAATAGCATTCATACACAGATAACTCATTTAAGGATTTGTCAACAACAAATCGCTGCTCAAGCAAATGTCTCATAACATTTGGCTCAATACAGTTAATGTCACCATTTTTTAATTGAATAAATGAATATTCATCAATGGCGACTAATGATGTCGTTAGAGTATTATAAACATAATGTTTATTACCATGTCGGAAATATATATTGTAAAGCAAAACATGCAAAACACTTCCAGATTTTATGTATCTTTGCACCGATAAAATTATCGTAATATGGAAGAATGGATGGAATTTTTCAAGAGTGCCTTCCAGTTGGAAGACAAGGAGGTGGAATGGGGTATCATCGAGGTGACCAAACGGGAGAACGGTGATGAGGACATTCAACTCAGACCCGGACTCCTCATCAAGGGCAGTCGCGTGTGCCTCGATCTTTTCGCCCGCCGGTTCTACTCCTTGGTGGATCGAGCCGAAATCACCCGCAAGATTCACCCGGCGACCATGCAAACCGAGGAAACGGGACTGGTGATGATTGACGAGGATGATCCCGAAAATGAGTATGTGGAGGGGAAGATGGTGATTTCCGCCAAAGACAATGACCGGATGTTTCTGGTATATGACGATTCGGTTTTTGAGAGTGTTTTCTGCAATGCACTGTATGTCCCGCAATTGGAGGAAGGAATGCTCTTGTGAGTCGCCGACATTGTGTTTTGAATCATTAAATAATCGCAAAATATGACAGAAAAAGAACTTTTAGAACGGTTAGTCAAACTATATAATCTCTCCCAAAAGGAAAAGGAGTGGGGTGTTGTGGTGGAAATTTTGGGAGAAGAGCCCAAGCCGAAACCAGAGCCCAAAGATCCGATGGCTGCTCTTTTGGAGGAGTTCATGGAATTTGAGGGACTTTCCAAGCCGAAAAAGCCTCAGAAATTCCTCTATGCACCGGGAATATATATCCACGACAGCAATTGTTTGATCCACCTGAGGGATCGTCGCATCTATTCCATCATTTCCATTATGGAAATCACCCGCAAAGTCTATCCGGCGGAGTGGCAGGTGGTGGACAGCAAGTCGCGTCTCGTGGCGAAAGAGAACCCTGAAATCTTTACCGAAACCTCCGTGGAGGAACTTTGGGACATCCACAAACTGAGTCTCTACGGCCCGTGGATGGAGGAAGTTGAACTACCGGAGTGAATCATGCCGCCGCGGTGGAATTCCAAAGAAAACCCATAAGATTCTCGCTCCACTCTATCTATTTTTTTGTATCTTTGTCACTTTGTTAAATATACAGTGAACCGTATCGGAAAAATTTCCGTATGTCATTGTTGTTTAGCATGTTATATTATATTTTGTCATCTTGAAAGTTTGTGATTATGATGCATATTTTACCCTTTTCCTACGACAACAAAAGAATGAAGTCCGTACTGGCAACCGTTTTGACGGCGCTTTTCTGCCTGCTGGGCTCCCTGCCGCTGACGGCGCAAGTCACCACATCCGCCATCTCCGGATATGTCAGCGACGGCAAGAATCCGATTCCCGAAGCGGTGGTGACCGCCGTGCATGAGCCTACGGGACAGCACTATTACGTCTTCACCAACCAGAAAGGCATCTATGTCATCAACAACATCCTGGTCGGCGGCCCCTACACCGTGCGGATAGAGCGCCTCAACCACAAAACCGTGCTCATACACAATGTGGAAGCCCCTCTGGGAGAGACCGTCATGGTGGACGCGGAACTCGTGCCCACCGCCACGACCATCGACGAGGTGAACATTATTAGCGACGGGGAGAACTCCACCATGAATGTCAACCGCTCGGGTGTGGGCGTCCTCCTCAGCAGCAGCAAAATCGACCTGACACCTTCCGTCAGCCGCAGCCTCTACGACATTTTGCGTTTCACCCCGCAAAGCGTGAACACGGAGGAAGGCGTGGCCATCGGCGGCGCCAACTACCGGGGCTCCTACGTCACGGTCGATGGTGCCTCCTTCAACAACACCTTCGGCATCGGCTCCAGCCTGCCCGCCGGCGGCACCCCGATTTCCCTTGAAGCCATCGAACAGGTCAACATCAACCTCACCCCCTTCAACGTGCGCCACAGCATTTTCCAAGGCGGCTCCATCAACATGGTCACCAAACACGGCACCAACGAATGGCACGGCTCGGTGTACGACTATTTCACCAGCAGCGACCTTCAGGGCTGGCGTGTCGACACAAACCGGATCACATCCTCCCCGACACTGAACAACACGCTGGGCTTCACCCTCGGCGGCCCCATCGTCAAGAACAAACTGTTCTTCTTCCTGAACGGCGAATACACCATCGACAATGAGGCAGGCGCCACTGTCAACGCCCGCTACGACGAGAACCAGGAGTACGGCGGCAGCACCGGCTACAACCGGCCCACTGCGGACCAGCTGAATGCCATCCAGAATTTCTTGGGTGAGAAGTACGGCTACGACCCCGGCCATTACCAGAACTACACCCAGCACACCCCCGACTTCAAGGTGTTCGCCCGCTTGGACTGGCATATCAACGACAAGAACCTCTTCTACATCCGACTCTCACACACCCACGCCTCCACCTTTGAGAATCCCTCCAGCAGCTTTAATCCCCTGGGAGGCAGAAATATCACCTTCCTCTCCAACGGAACAGAATACACGGTGAACCGGGATAATGCCGGCAGAAACTCGCAGTATTCGATACCCTTCGAGTCGGCCCATTATCACCAAGGCATGGATTTCACCTCCATCGCGGCGGAACTCAACAGCCACGTGCTGGACGGAAACGGCAACAACATCCTCCGCTTCACCTGGTCGCGGCAGAACGAGCCCCGCACATACGCGGGCGGCATGTTCCCGACCGTGGACATTATGGAGCCCTACACCGCCGCTGACGGCAGCACGCAAATGGCCATGTTCACCACGTTCGGCCCCGATCCGTTCACCTACGGCAACCTGCGCCGTGTTCACAGCATCACCCTCACGGATGAGTTCAACTACAAAAAAGGCATCCACAACCTTTTGATGGGTGCCCAAGTGGAATTCAACAGCATTCGGAACGGTTATATGCAGGGCGGTGCCGGCTGGTACGTCTATGACTCGTGGCAGTCGTTCCTGGACGATGTCAACGGCGTGGAAGGTGCTGGTCCCGCGCTCTTCATGATCACCCACGCCAACACGGAGACTCCCCAGGAGCAGGTGTTCCCCACCATCTACCAGTCGCAGGTTTCCATTTACGCGCAAGACGATCTGGAATTCAGCAAGTTCTTCAAACTCACAGCCGGTCTTCGCTTGGAGATGCCCTTCATCCGTTTCCGCTATGACAACCGCAATGCCGAGTTCGACGCCATCGCCGCCTCCCATCCGAACAGCTCCTTCGCCGGTCTCAGCACCGCCGACATGCCTCTCACCGGTTTCCATTTCTCCCCGCGTATCGGCTTCAACTGGGACATCACGCACAAACGCGAACTCGTCCTCCGAGGCGGTACCGGCCTGTTCACCGGCCGCATCCCGAATGTCTGGTTAGTGAGCGCTGCCGGCAACTCCAACTGCCTGCAATACCAATATATCTCCAATCTGACGACCGGACAACCGGTTGTGGGCTTCGACCCCAACCTCGAAACGATTATCAGCGATGTCCACAACGGCCACACCTACAGCAGGGCCGGTCTTCCCGCACCCACCAACGCCACCATTCTGGCCAAGAACCTGCAAATGCCTACCAGCTGGAAAACCTCCCTGTCTTTAGATGTTTTGATTCCCGGCGACATCAAAGCCACCTTCGAGGCCATTTATTCATACAACATCAACGAGGTGTATGCCAAGCTGTTAGGATACAAAGAAGTGGGCGAATTCCATCTGCCCGGCGAGCCTGAAGCCCGCACGCTGTACGAAAGCGAGAACATCCATAATGCAGAGAATTCTGTCATGAGCGGTTACTACCTCTACAACGAGAAAAAACTGCACGGACAGTACCTCTCCCTGACCGCCCAGTTGTCCAAAGAGTTCCGTTTCGGCCTGAGTCTGTTGGCATCCTACACCTTCAGCCACTCCACCGCCCTCTCCGACGGTTTCGGCGACCAAGTGTCGAGCTTCGCCAACACCGCCAATGTCAACGACTGCAACAGCCCCGAACTGGGTTTCACCGGCTATGTGACTCCTCACCGGGTGATTGCCGCCATCGGTTACACCATCAAGGAAGGCAGCCGGACGGCCACCAAGCTCGGACTCTTCTACGAAGGAATGAATATGGGAGTCTATAACGGGAACTACTGTTCGCGCCATTCCTACCTTATTGAGAACGTCAGCGGCCTCACCAGTCCGCAGCTGATCTACATCCCCACTGCGGAAGAGCTGGCGGCCATGCCCTTCTCCACGGAGGAGAACCGCGCCGCCTTCGAGGAGTTCATCAGCAGCGACCGCTACCTCAGCAAGCATAGAGGCCAGTATTCAAAGCGCAACGGCGGCGTCTCCCCGTGGGTGAACCGCATCAACTTCAAGGTTGCGCAGGAATTCTACTTCAACACCAGCGGTCACAAACAGACTCTGGATGTCGGCGTGGACTTCAACAACATCGCCAACCTTTTCTGCAGCAAGTGGGGCGCTTATCAGGTGCTCAACAACGAAGTCATCTTGAAGTACAAAGACGGAAACTACACCTTCATCCCCTCCACTTGGTCAGTCTACAACAACCTGTCGTCCACATGGCAGATTCTGGTCCATGTGCGGTATGCCTTTTAGGACCAAGGAAATAGGCTCTACGTCGAAGCCGAAACCGACGGCATAGCGCGCGCTGACGAGAGACAACACCTCTTCTTTATCAAGAAAGGTTGCGCGAAAAGTCGAATGGTAATATAAATTATGGAATAAAAAAACGCCGCGAACATATTCGTCATGATGTTCGCGGCGTAATTATTAGTATAGATGGGTTATTTCGACAACATTGCCCGTCCGTCCTTCTGGCCCGTCACGGTCTCCCCTCTTGCCATCATCGCTTTCAACTCCGCAATCAGGAAGTCTCGGAACGTCACTGTCGTATATTCAATCTTCTCATACTGAATGTCTTCCAGCAGATGGTCACCGCCGTCTGAGATGAAGTTCAACGTCACAAGCTTATACATCCGACTGTCGTCGATGGGTTTACCCTGCACCAAAATTTGCGAAGGCTTGTTGTTCGTATAAACCATGGTCACCCCTGAATACGGGGCGTTGAACTGGTCTGTGAATCGACTTAGGGCTTTCTTCAACTCACTGCCTTTCAATGCGATAAAAGTCAGATAGTTGTCGAATGGGGAAATACGGTAGAGGTCGCCAACCGTCACATTGCCCTTCGGCATGGAAGTGCGGATGCCGCCAAAGTTGAGCATCGAAACGTCCACATTGCTGAATGCCGTATCCTTGATGTACTTGGACGATTCGTTCAACAAAATGTCTGTCAGGAAGTTGGAGAGCGGGCTTTCGGGCGCGTAGGACTCCAGTTCCTGGTCGGTGTGCGCCACCACCACCTGCATCTGTTTCTCCATCTGCCGACGCTTTTTATCAACATATTTGGCCAGCTTCGCATCGACTTTCGCATCGTATGTGGAGTCGATCCGCACCATTTTATACTGATATTTGTATTTCGGCGCAGAAACATTTTGAGCATAACCTAGGGTGGTTATGCTCAAAATGATAAGGATATACCAGATTTTGATATTCATCGAACTACTTTTTCGGGTTGTTCTGCCCACCCTGGCCCATCTTGCTGATACCGTCGCGCATGGAGGTGTCGGCTTTGATGTTCTCAAGTTTGTAGTAGTCCATGACACCGAGGTTGCCGCTGCGGAACGCGTCGGCGAGTGCTTTCGGAACCTCTGCCTCGGCGAGGATGACCTGGGCGCGGGCCTCCTGGGCCTTGGCCTTCATCTCCTGCTCCTGGGCCACAGCCATGGCTCTGCGCTCTTCGGCCTTTGCCTGTGCGATGTTCTTGTCGGCATTGGCCTGGTCCATCTGCAGCATGGCGCCGATGTTCTTACCCACATCCACGTCCGCGATGTCAATGGAAAGGATTTCGAATGCCGTACCGGAGTCCAAGCCCTTGGTTAACACCAGTTTGGAGATAGAATCGGGGTTCTCCAGCACCTGTTTGTGCGTATCGGCGGAACCGATGGCGGAGACGATACCCTCACCCACACGGGCGATGATGGTCTCTTCGCCGGCACCACCCACCAGCTGGCGAATGTTCGTGCGCACGGTGACACGCGCCTTGGCTATCAGCTGGATACCGTCCTTGGCCACAGCTGCCACGGGAGGCGTGTTGATGACCTTCGGGTTCACAGACGTCTGGATGGCTTCCAACACGTTACGGCCGGCCAAGTCAATGGCAGTAGCCGACTTGAAATCGAGGGAGATGTTGGCCTTGTCGGCAGCAATCAGCGCACTGACCACCGGCTTCACATGACCGCCAGCCAAATAGTGGGCTTCCAGCTGGTCGCGATTAATATCGATACCCGCTTTCGATGCCGTTATCATAGAACTGACAATCATATCTGGCGGAACGCGACGCCAACGCATGAGGATAAGCTGTACTAAAGAGACGTGGACGCCGTTCAGAAGGGCGTTGAACCACAAGCGCAACGGCACCATCCAGAAGAATAGGATGACCAGCGCCAGTACAATGACAATGGTGATAATGGTTTGTGTCATAACGAATTATTTTGATTAAGAATTTCCACAATGATTTTGCTGCCTTCGATTTTGTGAATCACGATGGGCGTGTCTTGGTCGATGAAACCCTGCATGGAGACCACCTCCATCTCGGTGTCCCCAAAAAGGCCGGTACCTGTAGGAGCGAGACGGGAAACCGCCACGCCTTCCATCCCTTCCTTCAGCTTATCAGTATCCACCTCATTCATCTTACTGTCAATCTGCGTTTTAAGCTGTAATTTGCGCCACGTTTTCGACCGCATCATCAGCCAGAACGAGACGAGCGTGATGACGGCGGTGAGAATCAGGGTAAGGATGCCCACCGTTGCGCCGAACTGCACAAACGACGTGACCACACCGCCGATCATGCAAAGCACGCCGAGGATGGCCACCACCCCGCCGGGGATGACGAGGAAATCCAGGATCATCAGGATGATGCCCAGAAGGATGAGGAGGATGAGTGATATGTAGCCCATTTGGTTTAAGGGTTAAGGTTAAACGAATTTGACAATGTAGTAGTTCTTTTTACCTTTCTGTACGAGGACGTATTTGTCGTTGAGGAGGTCGTCTTTGGTGACGATTTTGTCCTCTTTCACCTTGGTTTTGTTGATGGCGACGCCGTTGTCCTTCAACATGCGGCGGGCTTCGCCGTTGGAGTTGAAGACCTGGGTGTGCTTGGCGAGGAAATCGACCACGCCGCAGGTTTCGTCGAGGACGCTCGTGGGCACCTCAAACTGCGGAACTCCCTCGAACACAGAGAGGAACATCTCCTCGGAGAGGGATGCGAGGTTCTCGGCCGTACCTTTGCCAAAGAGGATATCGGAAGCATTGACGGCTGCGTCGTAGTCCTCCTGAGAGTGTACGCGCACGGTCAAATCTTTCGCCAGTGCCTTTTGCAGGACACGCAAGTGCGGTTCGGCGTCGTGCTGACGCTCCATCTCCTCAATCTCCTCCTTCGTGAAGTGGGTGAAAATGCGGATGTAGCGCTTGCTGTCATCGTCGGAGCAGTTGAGCCAGAACTGGTAGAAAGCGTACGGGGAGGTACGGGCGGGATCGAGCCAGACGTTGCCCTTCTCGGTCTTGCCGAACTTGCCGCCATCGGCTTTGGTGATGAGCGGACAGGTGAGCGCGTAGGCCTCGCCGTTGAGCATACGGCGGATGAGTTCCGTGCCGGTGGTGATGTTACCCCACTGGTCGGAACCGCCCATCTGCACCTTGCAGTTCTGCGTTTGGTAGAGATGCAGGAAGTCGTAGCCCTGCACCAGCTGATAGGAGAATTCGGTGAACGACATGCCGTCGCCCTCGCCGTTGAAGCGTTTCTTCACGGAATCCTTCGCCATCATATAGTTGACGGTCAGATGTTTACCGACATCGCGGATAAACTCCAGGAAGGAGAACTTGCTCATCCAGTCGTAGTTGTTGACCAGCAAAGCGGCGTTGGGTTCCTTGCTGTCGAAGTCGAGGAACTTGCTCAGCTGTTTCTTGATACACTCCTGATTGTGGCGTAACGTCTCTTCATCCAGCAGGTTACGCTCTTGACTCTTGCCAGAGGGGTCGCCAATCATGCCGGTGGCACCACCAAGCAACGCGATGGGGCGGTGGCCGCAACGCTGCAGGTGCGAGAGCATCATAATGCCCACCAGATGGCCGATATGCAGTGAATCCGCCGTCGGGTCAATGCCCAGATAGACGGAGCAAACTTCTTTGTTAAACAACTCTTCGGTTCCGGGCATGATGTCGTGCAACATGCCTCTCCATTTCAATTCTTGTACGAAATTCATTCCTTTAATGGGTTAAGGGTTAAGGGTTTAAAGTTAAGGATTATTGGTTAAAGGGGATTGGAACGTTAAATGTTCTTGGTCTTTGTTAGGGCATGATGAGTGTCACCTTCCATTGGCCATCCTCTTTGAAGAGGTCCCACTTGTCGGTGCGCGGCTGGTCGTTGAGGATGACCTTGCAGGCGCAGGTGCAGGTCGAGTCGGTCTGAGCCTCCACCGAGGTGCTCACAAACTCCACCTTGTTGTTTTTCACCTCTTCAAGTTGCTCGGGGTTCTCCTTCATGAGATTCTGGAGCTGTTCGATGACAATATCCGACTTCTTGGTGCTGTACTCGTACATGTGGGGGAAGTCGGCGGTGTAGAATGCCTTGGCAAACTGCTCTGTGGCCGCTTCCGGGGTGTTTTTCTTCGCTTTGTTCTGGCAGGAAACTGTCGTCAAGACAGCGCATACCAGCATTAAAATCCAAAATCCTCGTTTCATATATTCCTTATTATAATGAATCGGCAAAGATACATTTTTTTGTGATTTGTGAACAGTGATCAGTGATTTGTGTTCAGTGATTTGTGGACCAATCTCTTAAACAACAACATTGACCATTGTCTATATTACAGTGATTTTCTTGTATCGGATTCGCTTCGGGGCGACGTTGCCGAGGCGCATCCGTTTGTTCTCCTCGTATTCGGTGTAGCTACCCTCGAAGAAATAGACCTGCGAGTCACCCTCGAAGGCGAGGATGTGGGTGCAGATGCGGTCGAGGAACCAGCGGTCGTGGGAGATTACCACCGCACAACCCGCGAAGTTCTCCAGACCTTCCTCCAACGCCCGCAACGTGTTGACATCGATGTCATTAGTGGGCTCGTCCAAAAGCAGGACGTTGGCTTCCGACTTCAACGTGAGAGCCAAGTGCAGGCGATTGCGCTCACCGCCGGAGAGCACGCCGGCCTTCTTGCCCTGGTCGGTGCCGCTGAAGTTGAACCGCGACAGGTAGGCCCGCGCGTTGACGAGCCGACCGCCCATCATCATCTGCTCTGCGCCCTCGGAAACAATTTCGTAGACGCTCTTTTCGGGATCGATGACCGTGTGTTGCTGGTCAACATAGCCCACCTTGACGGTCTCTCCCACCTTAAATTCGCCACTGTCAGGCTGTTCCAGCCCCATGATAAGGCGGAAAAGGGTGGTTTTGCCCGCGCCGTTGGGACCGATGACGCCCACAATGCCGTTGGGCGGCAGGTTGAAGTTGAGGTCGTCGAACAACAGCTTGTCACCGAAGGCTTTGCGTACGTGTTGCGCCTCAATGACATTGTTGCCCAGACGCGGTCCGTTGGGGATGAAAATCTGCAATTTCTCCTCTTTCTCCTTCACGTCCTCGTTGAGGAGTTTGTCGTAGGCGTTCAGACGTGCCTTCGACTTCGCGTGACGCGCCTTCGGGGCCATGCGCACCCACTCCAACTCGCGTTCCAGCGTCTTCATGCGCTTGCTTTCCTGCTTCTGCTCCATGGCGAGGCGGTTGGCCTTCTGTTCGAGCCAGGAGCTGTAGTTGCCCTGCCACGGGATGCCCTCGCCGCGGTCGAGCTCGAGAATCCAGCCGGCCACATGGTCAAGGAAGTAACGGTCGTGGGTGACGGCGATAACCGTACCCTTATATTGCTGTAAATGAGCCTCCAACCATTCCACAGACTCGGCATCGAGGTGGTTGGTGGGCTCGTCGAGGAGCAGGATGTCGGGTTCGGTGAGCAGCAGGCGGCAGAGAGCCACGCGGCGGCGCTCACCTCCGGAGAGGTTCTTGGCCGGTGTGTCGCCGTCGGGACAGCGCAGGGCGTCCATGGCGCGCTCCAGCTTGGAGTCGAGTTCCCACGCGTCGTACTGTTCAATCAGGTCGGTGAGCTCGCCCTGCCGCTCGATGAGCTTGTTCATCTCGTCGTCGCTCATCGGCTCGGCGAACTTCATATTCACCTCTTCATATTCCTTTAATATATCCACGATGGGTTGCACGCCCTGCATCACCACCTCCTTGACGGAGAGGTTGTCGTCGATTTGCGGCTCCTGCGGCAGATAGCCCACCGAATAACCGGGCGAGAAGACCACCTCGCCCTGGTAGGACTTGTCGAGGCCGGCGATAATCTTCAGCAGGGAGGATTTTCCCGCGCCGTTGAGACCGAGCACGCCGATCTTCGCGCCGTAGAAAAAGGAGAGGTAGATGTTCTTAAGCACCTGTTTTTGGGGCGGGTACGTCTTGCTGACGTTCACCATCGAAAAAATGATTTTCTTGTCGTCCATTAGGGTTTAAGGGTTTAGGGTTAAATTGGTTCAAAAAAAAAACGCGCAAAGGTACATTTTTTATTTATGTGTAGACGTAAAATTTGTTTCACCACCCTTAAACAACTTAAAAACCATAACCCACAGCCTTTCTTTTCAACATTTTTTCAACCACGTGAAAAACATACCACAAAAAATGTATATTTGCGGCCTTAAAAAAATTAGGTTGAGAAAAGTATAATTATTTATAAATCAAACAATTAATAAAAGTCAAGATGAAAAACAAAGGACTGATTTTATTCTTCACCATCCTAATCGCGCTAGTCTGCGTCTATTGTCTGTCTTTCTCATTCGCTTCATGGCGTGTGGAGAGACAAGCCGCAAAATACGCCAACGACCCCGCTGCCCTCGAGGAGGTGAAGAGAATCGCGAACGGCGACGTTATGCTGGAGAAGCACCTGACGGACTCCGTTGTGGACGCCCGCACCCGCCAGTATCTGACCGAGATGAACGACAAGAAAATCTATCTCGGAAACACCTACAGACAGTGCAAATACAAAGAGCTCAACTTGGGTCTGGACCTGAAGGGCGGTATGAACGTCACCCTTGAGATCTCCATGCCTGACGCTGTGAAGAGCCTGGCCACCAACACGGAGGACCAACTCTTCAAGAACGCTTTCGAGAAGGCACAGGCCGAATACGAGAAGACCGTGAACGGTGACTTCATCGACATTTTCGTAAAGAACTTCAATGCCGAGAAGAAGTCCCTGAACCTCAACAACGCCAACCTGCGCACCTACTTCGGTGAGCGTTCCGGTCTGAAGAACGCCTCCGATGCCGACATCATCAGCTACATCCGCAGGGAGAGCAACGAGATTGTGGACCGCACCTTCAAGATCCTGCGCACCCGTATCGACCGTTTCGGCGTGGCACAGCCCAACCTGCAGATGCTGCAAGGCGGCCGTATCCTCGTGGAGCTGCCCGGCGTGAAGGAGCCCGAGCGCGTCACCGACCTGTTGAAGAGCACCGCCAAGCTGGAGTTCTGGGAGGTCTATAACGACGCTGTCGGCGGCCGTTCCATCCAACAGCGCTTCGCCGAGGCCGACGCCAAGCTGGCCCAGCAACTCAAGAACAAACAGGAGGCCGCTCCCGCCACTGAGGCCGACGCCGCCATTGACGCCGCTCTGAAGGGCGACACCACCCTTGCGGCCCTCGACACCGCTGCGAAGGCTCTGGCCAACATAGACGAAGATGAGGACGACGAAGACGAAGAAGAGGAACTCGGCGAAGGCGCCATCCTCTCCCACGCGCTCACCGGCGGCTACAACGTCATCGCCTACTTCCGCGAAGCCGACATGCCCAAGATCGACCAGATGCTGCCCGAACTGAGCCGCATCCTCGGTGACCCGAACGTGGTCTTCTACTGGGGCTCCCCCGAGAAGTTCGACTCCATCACCGGCTATCCCCTCTATCCCCTGAAAAAGAAAAACGACCGCATTGGACCGCTGTTGAGCTCCGAAACCATCAACGGCAACCGTGTTGTGCGCACCGCCCGTCAGGACGTTGACCAGAACAACCGCGTGGTCGTCACCATGTCCATGGAAGACCAGGCTGCCGACGAGTGGCGCAAGATCACCCGCGACGCTGCCGCCAAGGGCACGGCCAACAACCCCACCTGCATCGCTATCGTGCTTGACCAGTTCGTCTATTCCGCCCCGACAGTGCGCGGCGAAATCCCGAACGGCAACTCCGAAATCTCCGGTAACTTCACTATCGAAGAAGCCAAGGACCTTGCAACCGTCCTGAACTCCGGTAACCTCGAGGCCGGTGTCAACATCGTCCAATCCGAAATCGTCGGACCTACGCTTGGTAAGGAATCCATCCGTTCCGGTTTGCTCTCCTTCCTCGGCGCTTTCCTGTTGGTCATCATCTACATGTTCCTGTACTACAGCCGCGCCGGTCTGGTCGCTGACCTCGCCCTGCTGCTGAACGTCTTCTTCATCATCGGCGTGCTCGCCTCCATGGGCGCCGTCCTGACGTTGCCTGGTATCGCCGGTATCGTCCTGACCTTGGGTATGGCTGTTGACGCGAACGTGATTATCTATGAGCGTGTGCGCGAGGAAGTGCGCGCCGGCAAGGGTATCCGCGTGGCGGTTGACGAAGGTTTCAAGAACTCCTATTCCGCTATCATCGACGGTAACGTCACCACCTTGATCACCGCTATCGTGCTGTACATCTTCGGTTCCGGTCCGATCCAAGGTTTCGCCACCACGTTGATCATCGGTATCTTGTCCTCCCTCTTCACCGCCATCCTCGTCTCCCGCGTGATCATCGAGGCTCGTCTGAAGAAAGGCAAAGATTTCTCCGTGGGCACCGCTGCCACCATCAACGCCTTCACGAACACCCATTTCGACTTCCTGAAGATCCGCAAGGTTTGCTACATCATCTCCGCTTCCTTGGCCCTCATCTCCATCATCTCCTTCTGCACTCTCGGTCTGCAACGCGGTGTTGACTTCACCGGCGGCCGCAGCTACGTGGTGCGCTTCGACAAGGATGTCGTCACGAAGGATGTCCGTGAGGCCGTCATCAAAGAGTTCGGCGGTTCTCCCGAGGTGAAGACCTTCGGTAGCAACAACCAAGTGCGTATCGTCACCAACTACAAGATTGAGAGCAACGACGTGAAGGTTGACGAAGAGTGCCAGAAGAAACTCTACACCGCATTGAAGGGCTTCTACGACAAGCAGGATTTGAGCGAATACGACTTCACGCACCTGACCAACGACGAGCGTGGTATCCAGTCCTCGACCAAGATCCAGCCGACCGTCGCCCGCGAGCTGTTGCGCAACGCCATCTGGGCCGTCCTGGCCTCCCTGGTGCTCATCTTCATCTACATCGCCATCCGTTTCCGCAACTGGCAGTTCGGTATGGCCGGTGTCTTCGCCTTGTTCCACGACTCCTTCCTGACCATCGGTATGTTCTCCTTGTTCTACAAGGTGCTGCCGTTCACGATGGAAATCGACCAGAACTTCATCGCCGCTATCTTGACGGTCATCGGTTACTCCATCAACAACGTGGTGGTTATCTTCGACCGTGTGCGTGAGAACTTGGCTCTCTATCCGAAGCGCAGCAACTACGACAACTTCAACGCCGCCATCAACGGCACGTTGGGTCGTAACGTGAACACCGCCGCCACCACCTTGGTTACCCTGTTGGTGATCTTCATCTTCGGTGGCGAGGTCATCCGCGGCTTCGTGTTCGCCATGTTCCTCGGTATCGCCTTCGGTACCTACTCCGGCATTTTCGTGTCCAACCCGTTGGCTTACGACTTGCTGAAGCTGAAAAAGGACAAAAAAGAGAAAAAGGACGAACTGAAAAAGTAATCCGGTTTTACCTCAATAACTAAGGAAGTGCCATCGTGATACGGTGGCACTTTTTTTACTTTGGCTATTGGCCATTGGCTGTTGGCCAAAAAAATTGTATCTTTGCCGCTTAAATTTTTTGGAATGAGAAACGACAACGACAGACGAAGAAACCACCGCCGCAACGACGGAACAGCCCCTCAACGAGAGAACAATGCAAACGCAAATATAGCCGACAACAACCCCGCCCCTGTGAAAAACGAGGCGAAACCTGACAAACCGCAGGAACAATCCGCGAAGGAGAAAGACAATGCACCCAAGCCCGCGAAGGGCGAAGGCGGCAACAAAGACCAGAACGGCGGGAAACAGCAGAACGGCGGCGGCAACCGCAAGGACGGCAACGGCAAGAACAACCGCCGCGACCGCAACAAGGCCAAGGGCGAGCGGCTCCTCAAGGACCCGACGCTGGAGCACAGCGACGACGAAAACGACGAGGACCGCGAATACTATGACACCCTCACCGCCGAGGAGCTGGAAGAGGTAACCAAGATGATGCGCAAGAAAACCGCGCCCATCGACAAGCAGGACCTCGAAAGCAACGTGCCCGCCGGCGAAGACTGGGAGCCCTATCTCGACATGGACATCCGCACGGGCGTCTCCTACGAAGCCGACAAGATTGCGGGCAACATCTTCCATACCCGCGGACTGAAGGACACCCCCAACCCCGAACAGGGCGCACATTGCGGTCAATACCAGTACAGTTCCTGCAAGCTGCCCACCTACAACTGGATGGACAAGCTTGACATCGGCCTCGACTACTTAGAGTTCCCCATCGCGGAGGTGCGCTTCAAAAACAGCCACAAGGACTTCTACCTGCTGCCGCCCGGCATCGTCTTCAAGGTGGGCGACATCGTGGCCGTCGAGTCCAGCCCGGGCCACGACATCGGCATCGTCTCCATGCTCGGACTGCAGGTGCAGCGGCAGATGCAGGCCAAGCGCGTGAAGATTGAGAACGTCACCAAGAAGCTCTACCGCCACGCCCGCTACGCCGACATCGAGGAGTGGATTGCCACCGTCGACAAGGAGTACACCACCATGCTCTCATCGCGCTACACGGCGTGGGATCTCGACCTGAAGATGAAGGTCAACGATGTGGAGTACCAGGGCGACGGCACGAAGGCCATCTTCTACTACTCCGCCGAGGAGCGCGTCGATTTCCGCGAGCTCATCAAGATTTTGGCCGAGCAGTTCCACATCCGCATCGAGATGCGGCAGATTGGCGTGCGTCAGGAGGCGGCGCGATTGGGCGGTATCGGTTCCTGCGGCCGCGAACTCTGCTGCTCGCAGTGGCTCACCAACTTCCAATCCGTCTCCACCAGCACCGCCCGCACCCAACAGCTCTCCCTCAACCCGCAGAAGCTCGCCGGCATGTGCGGCAAACTCAAGTGCTGCCTCAACTTCGAGCAGGAGACCTACCAGCGCGAGCTCAAGGAATTCCCCTCCGCCCGCACCGTGCTCAAAACACAGAAAGGCAAGGGTGTCTATAACAAAATCGACATCTTCAAGAAACTCGTGTGGTACTCCTACGAAGATGACCCCAACAACCTCTTCTCCATCCCGCTCGACCGCGTGAAGCAAATCATCAAGATGAACGAGCAGGGCAAGATGCCCGAAAACCTCGAAAGCTTCGCCGTCGTCAACCAGAAGAAGATGGAAGAAGGCGGCAATGTGAGTGCTGAGGAACTCAAACATATTGCAGACTCCTAACCTCACCTCTATAACAGTTTAATTATGAAACGAATATATCTGATAATCAGCTTGTTTGCGCTGCTGTGTTTCTGCGGATGTAACCATAAGACCTACTATGGTCACATCCAGACGCTCCCGCACGAGAAGTGGGCGGTGGACAAGCCACTCTACTTCAAGATAAACATCGAGGACTCGATGCAGTACTACAACATGTACATCCAGATGCGCAACACCACCGACTTCGCAACGCAGAACTTCTACGTCTTCATGAAAACGAAGTACCCCGACGGCCACAGCGAGCAGGACACCCTCGGGTTCATTCTCTGCGACAAATTCGGCAACTGGACGGGCAAGGGCAACGGCCGCCTGAAGGACAACAAGTTCCTCTTCCAGCCCAAGGTGCGCTTTCCCTACAACGGCGAGTACATCTTCACCGTCACCCAGGGCATGCGCGACGAGGTCGTGGAAGGCATCGAGAGCTTTGGGATTCTGCTGGAGAAATACGAAGACAAGTAGACGTTCTTTGTTAGCAGTTAGCTGTTATTGTTGATTATGAAAACATCCTACCCGACAATATCATGGCCGACAAACGGCCCGGAAAACATCCTGTCACAGGCGGGGCGCTCCGACATTTTCGGGTATTCCGACGACTATCTCTTCCATCGGCTGTCCGACAGCGACCTCAAACCGCTGCTGCGTCGTGACGTGTGCCTACCCGTGCCCTGCCGCGCCATTCCCTACGAACCCGCCATCGTATTGGCGGACGAAGCGGGCCGGTGGTTCGTTGACGTGGAGATTGACACACCCTATCACGGATGGTACCGTGTGCCGCTGCACCACACCGACAGCAAAGATGCAGTGCGCGACGGCTACTTCAACGATTGCGGCTGGACGGTGATACGCTTCACCGAACGGCAGGTGCGGAAAGAGCCTGAAGCCTGCGTGGAACTTATCCGAATGGTGGTTAGAAAATTACAATGTGACATTTCCGACATCCCATCGAACGTACCCCTCGAAAAGCGATGGACGTTCAAAGAGGCTGTGGAGATGGAACGCGACCTTGCCCGGGAGAAATATCTGGGCATCCAGACGTTCGGACAGCCGGAGTATCTGCAAGAGCTGCGGCAGGAAATCCAAAGGAACAGTATCACCGCATCCGACACGCCCCGGCCCGCCATCATCTTCGACGAGGCATCGCATACTTACGCCGACGAACGAAATACAACTGGCACCGCCGACTACACCTCTGTAACCACCCTCATTGAGAAATTCTTCCCGTTTTTCGACGAAGAGGCGTATATCCAGAAGTTCATGGCCGAATCGGGGAAGAGCCGCGAGGAGGTCGTGCGCAAGATGATGGAGCCTTCCGAGCGCGGCACTTTCATGCACCAGCAGATCGAATATTTCCTGAAAGGGAAGCCTCACGAGGAGGATTTCAAGGAATTCCAACTCTTCCGGAAGTTCCATGAGGAGCAAATCCAAAAGCGCGGCCTCGACTTTTACGATGCCGAGAAGATCGTCACGCTCCCGCAGTACAGCATCGCGGGCACCGTGGATGCGCTCTTCCGCAAGCCCGACGGCACCTTCGTGATGGTCGACTGGAAGCGCAGCAAGAACCTCATCATCGACGGCTACCCCAAGAAATACGGTACCGGCCGCGGCCTCTCCATCCTCGCCCACCTCGACAACTCCAGCTACTACCACTACGAACTCCAGCAGAGTTTCTACAAATACATCCTCGAAACCGAATACGGCATGAAAATCTCCTCCATGATCCTCTGTGTCCTCCACCCCGACTATGACCGCTACTACCCTATCAAGCTTTCCGACTACCGCATCGAGGAGGTGCGGGAGATGATTGCAGCACACGTTGCAATTGCAAGGCACTAGGCACTAGGCAACAGGCACTAGGCAACAGGCAACAGGCAACAGGCAACAGAAAACAGGCAACAGGCAACAGGCAACAGAAAACAGAAAACAAAAAGTATTAAAACCAAAACATTTTATTATGAATAAGATTAATGACTACAAAGACTTATTAGTGTGGCAAAAAGCCATGAGTTTGGTGGTTGAAGTGTACCAAATCACCAAAGTGTTACCCAAAGAAGAGACATTTTCTTTATCTGATCAAATGAGAAGAGCCGCTGTTTCTATTCCGTCTAATATTGATGAGGGTTATGGGCGTCAAACTCCAAAAAGTTATGCGCAATTTTTGACCATTGCAAGAGGTTCAGCATACGAACTGGAAACACAATTACTCCTATGCCAAAAAATCCATTACTTAACATCAGCAACCATAAACACTTTAGTATCAGCCATTTCCGAAATCACCAGAATGTCAACTTCTATCATCAATAAACTTCACCAACAACTATCCTAATCACTATTGCCTTTTGCCTATTGCCTTTTGCCTTTTGCCTTATACCCCCTAATCTCAACAATGATGACAAACTTTCTCGAAAAACTCTCAGACGCCATCGAACTCCAACAACAGCGCCAAGACCAAGAGTTCAACGAACTCATGAGCCGGCCGTTGCAGGAGCGCGTGAACCGAGGCTACACCATGACCAACCTCCACGCGGAGTTCGATTTTTACGACGGCGCACCCACGCGGTTCACACCCGCGCCGACCGGTACGATGCGTTACATCGACCGCGTGCGCATCTGCTGCGACTACAACATCTCGAAGTTCCGCGAGGGCACGCAGGTGCGCCTCAGCCACGGACCGCTGTCGTTCGTGATGGAAATCGAGCGCGACGACGTGAACGACTTTACCCTGCGTTCCGGCACGTACGAGGTGAAAAACAACCTCATCGACATCCGCAACTGCCCGCGCGACGGCTGGGAGGTCAACGCCGTGAACTCCAACATCACCTACAAGCTGCTCCGCGCCACCTGGGAGAACCTCTACGCCCGCCCCGACTTCTGCGACCATCTCGAACGGTTCCTGACCGGACAGTTCCACAATCAGTATCGCGAGTCACCGTCGCCTTGTTGCGGCAACCCCTCGCAGAACGAGGCCATCCGCAAGTCCTTCGTCTGCAACTACTTTCATCTGATACAAGGGCCGCCGGGCACGGGCAAAACCTTCACCATCGCAAAAATCGTCTATTACCTGATGAAGAGCGGCAAGAAGGTCTTTGTGACCGCGCCCACGCATACCGCCATCAACAACTGCCTCAACGCCATCGCCAACGAGCTGCAAGACAGTCGGTTCGTGGTGAAAGTCGGGGAGCGGCACCAGGCCGATGAAATTCTCCATAACCCGCACATCACGCGGAAATCGTCGCTGAAACTCCGCGACTACCAGTCCAACCCGGAGCTCTCACAAGCGGGGTTCGTGGTCGGCGGCACCCCATTCGCGCTTTGCAGCCCCGCAAGCAAGAAGCTGGAAGGCTGGCAGTTCGACTACGTGATTATGGATGAGGCGGCGCAGATGAGCATCCCGCTTGCGCTGCCCGCCATCATGCACGGCCGTCGCCTCATCTTCGTGGGCGACCACCAGCAGCTCGACCCCATCGTGCCGCAGGATACCGGAAACACGTTCTTCGACTGCAGCATCTTCAAACGTCTCGCCGATCTCTATCCGCAGGATATCACCCTACTGGATCAGTCTTACCGCCTGAATGCCAACTTGATACACATACCCAACCAACTCTTTTATGGCGACCGCATTTCCGCCGCTCGCGACGTGGAACAGCCCTACACACACTTTGTCTGTACCTCGGCACCGCAAATCGTCAACCACCCCTCCAACGAGCTGTTGGTGGTGCACCACGAATTCGATTCGCTCGGCCGTTCACCTTACGAGGCGAATCTCACCGCCGACATCGTGTCGGACTTGTTGCGCAACGGCGTGCCGGTCTGCGAAATCGGGATTATGAGTCCTTACCGGGCGCAGATCCGCGAAATCAAACGAGCGCTTTCGGTACGTTCGGACATTCCAGAAGAGATTGTCAACCAACTGTTTATCGACACCGTGGAGCGGATGCAGGGGCAGGAGAAGGACTACATCCTCTACAGCATGTCCAACTCGAACCCGGCGGAGGTGGAAGACCGATTGGAGTTTTTCTACAGTCCGAACCGGCTGAACGTGGCCGTCACCCGCGCCCGCATGAAGTGCGTGGTCATCGCCAACGAGAAAATCTTCACCTTCTGCGACAATCTGCTGCAAAATCCAACCACTCCCCCACCCCTCCATCATGGTGCGGAGGTGTTCCGTCGGTATTACGATGCGGCCACGAAATTGGAGATGACTGCCGAAGAAGAGGAATGGTAGAATCGTGAAATTTTGCGTCTCTGCTCCGCCCCTTGTAGCCTTAAACATTCAACCTTAAACCATAAACGAAAAAATTGTATCTTTGCCGCCGATTTTTTTCTAACTAAAATATTTACATTGTATGGCAACAACAGCTGATTTTAAGAACGGCCTCTGCATTGTTCACAACAACGAACTTTGGACCATCGTGGAATTCCTGCACGTGAAACCCGGCAAGGGCAACACCTTCGTCCGCACCAAACTGAAAAACCTCAAGACGGGAAGAGTCCAGGAGTTCCGGTTCGACGCCGGCATCAAGATCGAGCTCGCGCGCGTGGAGCGCCGCCCCTACCAGTTCCTCTACAAGGAAGGCGAAAACACCTACATCTTCATGCACACCGAGACTTACGAGCAACTCCCCA
>Ga0310690_10001317_pt1 | contig 44483 bp, 38 predicted proteins | sample AusTroGonzalo_MG_2_FD_207661 | JGI IMG/M metagenome (GOLD analysis project Ga0310690, IMG submission 207661) | Bovine rumen microbial communities from tropical cattle in Woodstock, Queensland, Australia - Gonzalo_04 (v2) (version 2) | ecosystem: Host-associated > Mammals > Digestive system >... | reverse complement strand
TGCGTACTGGTGGGAGAAGACAATTATTCCGACGCCTCCGGCTTCCCTTACGAATACAGGGCCCTGGGCATCGGCAAACTCATCGGCGCCCCCGTCCCCGGCACCATGACGGCCGTGTGGTGGGAAAACCAGATCAACTCCTTCATTGTATTCGGCATCCCGCAGGTGGGCAACTGGGCCAACCAGGACGGCCGTTATATGGAAAACCTTCAGATTGAGCCCGACATCCTGGTGTACAACGACCCCGCATCCCTCCTGAACGGAAAAGATCTGCAGCTGGAAGCCGCCGTGGCAGAAATGTTAAAACAGATTGAGAAATAATGGACAAGAAACTCGTCATCATCCCCACCTATAACGAAAAGGAAAACATCGCCGATATCATTGGCGCCGTCTTCGCCCTCCCCGGCGAATTTCACGTCCTGGTCATTGACGACGGCTCCCCCGACGGCACCGCCGATATCGTAAAAGGCCTGATGGGAGCTTCGGCCCCATCTCCTGCGAAGGAGAGCGATGCATTTTCCGGAGCATCGGCCCTTTCTTCTGCGAAGGAAAATGCATCCTCTCCGAAGCATGAACGACTCCATATAATAGAAAGGTCCGGAAAATTAGGGTTAGGCACGGCGTATTTGACGGGATTCCGTTGGGCGTTGGAGAACGGGTATGACTATATCTTCGAGATGGACGCCGACTTCTCCCACGACCCCAAAGACCTCCTCCGCCTCCACGACGCCTGCTCCAAAGACGGAGCCGACCTTGCCGTGGGTTCCCGTTACTGCAACGGCGTCTCTGTGGTGGACTGGCCCATGAGCCGTATCATCATGTCCTACTTCGCCTCTACCTACGTGCGCACCGTACTGGGAATGAAGGTGTACGACACCACCGCCGGATTCGTGTGCTACACCCGCAAGGTGCTGGAAGCGATAGACTTGGACGCCGTGCGCATGAAAGGCTACGGTTTCCAGATTGAGATGAAGTACACGGCCTGGAAGAAAGGCTTCAAGCTCCAGGAAGTCCCCATCATCTTCACCAACCGCCAGAAAGGCACCTCCAAGATGAGCGGAGGTATCTTCGGCGAGGCCTTCTGGGGCGTTATCGGCCTGCGTTTCCGGAGGTTCTAGATATGAAGGAACTATACATTAAATATATTGCGCAGCTGCTGGGCGTGCAGGCGTGGCAGGTAGAAAACTGCGCGCAGCTTTTTGCCGACGGCTGCACCGTCCCGTTCATCAGCCGTTACCGCAAGGAACGCACCGGCGGCCTCAACGACGTGGACGTGGCCGAAATCAAGCACTGGACCGAGGTTTTTGCCGAAATGGAAAAGCGCAAGGCTTCCATCCTCAAGACCATCGAGGAGCAGGAAAAACTGACGCCGGAGCTGCAGAAGCAGATTGAGAACTGCGTGAGCGGCAGCGAGCTGGAAGACTTGTACCTGCCGTATCGGCCCAAGCGAAAGACGCGCGCCACGGTGGCTGTGGCCAAAGGCCTGCAACCCCTGGCCGATATCCTTTGGACTGGCAAGACCACCCGTCCGGAACAGGAGGCGCAGAAGTACGTGAAGGGAGAAGTGGCCAGCGTGGAAGAGGCCCTGCAGGGCGCCCGCGACATCCTGGCCGAAAAAATCAGCGAAACCGCCTCCAACCGGGAAACGCTGCGGTCCATCTACCGCACCCGCCGCGTGCAATCCAAAGTGACCAAGGCCGGGCTGGAGAATCCGGAGGCCGCCAAATACCGCAGTTACTTCAACTTCAGCCAGCCCATCTCCAAGATTCCCGCCCACAACCTGCTGGCCATGCTGCGTGCGCAGGACGAGGGCTTCTTGAAGGTGGACATCGACGCCGATGGAGAGAAGTGCGGCAACAAGCTCTATTACGATTATTGCCAGGCGCAGGGCTATCCCAGCCGCGAGGCCGGCATACAGGTGCGCGAGGCTGTGGACGACGCCTGGAAGCGCCTGCTGGACCCTTCCATCACCGGAGAAGTGATCAGGGAAGCCAAGGAAAAGGCCGATATCGAATCCATCCAGGTATTCGGGGAAAACCTGCGCCAGCTGCTACTGGCCCCGCCCGTGGGACAGAAACGCGTGATGGCCATCGACCCGGGCTTCCGCACCGGTTGCAAGGTGGTGTGCCTGGATGCCCGGGGAAACCTGCTGGCCCATGATGTCATCTTCCCGCATCCGCCCGTCGCCAAAAAGATAGAGGCCATCACCAAGGTGGCCGACCTGGTGGAAAAATACGGCATCGAGGTGATTGCCATCGGCAATGGAACCGCCGGGCGTGAGACCGAAGACTTCATCCGCAAGGTGGGACTGCCGGAGGATGTACGCGTATTTTCCGTGAGCGAGGACGGCGCTTCCGTGTATTCCGCTTCAGATGTAGGCCGGGAAGAGTTCCCGGAATACGACGTGACGGTGCGCGGGGCGGTTTCCATCGGCCGCCGCCTGATGGACCCCCTGGCCGAGCTCGTGAAGATCGATCCCAAGTCTCTGGGGGTGGGACAGTACCAGCACGACGTAGACCAGGGTCTCCTGAAAGAGAAGCTGGACAACACCGTGGAAAGCTGCGTGAACAGCGTGGGCGTGGCCCTGAATACCGCCAGCCCGTACCTTTTGCAATATGTGAGCGGCATCGGCCCCGCCCTGTCCAAGGCCATCACAGATTACCGCGCCGCCAACGGAGACTTCCGCAGCCGGGAAGACCTGAAGAAAGTTCCCCGCCTTGGCGCCAAGGCCTTCCAGCAGTGCGCAGGCTTCCTGCGCATTTCCGGAGCCGCCAACCCGCTGGACAATTCGGCCGTGCACCCGGAGGCCTACCACATTGTGGACAAGATGGCCCGCAACCTGAAGGTGAGCGCCAAGGAACTGGTGGGCAATGCCGATTTGTGCAAGAAGATTGTGGCAGCCGATTACGTGGAGGGAGACTTCGGCCTTCCCACCGTGAACGACATCATCCTGGAACTGCAGAAGCCGGGAAGAGACCCGCGCGAACAGGCGCAGGAATTCTCCTTTGCCGATGACATCCGGGACCTCGAGGACCTCAAGCCCGGCATGGAACTGCCCGGCCTGGTGACCAACATCACGGCCTTCGGGGCGTTTGTGGACATCGGCCTGCACGAGAACGGACTCATCCATGCGTCGCAGATGGGCGTTAAGGGAATGGCCGTTCCCTCCAAGGTGCTCAAACTACACCAACAAGTTAAGGTTCAGGTACTTTCCGTAGACCTGGAGCGCAGAAGAATTGGACTTAGACTGATGAAATAACCCATGGAAAAAGTTAAAACCTATATTGCAGCCGTACTGGCCATCCTGTTCTGGGGACTGTCCTATATCTGGAGCGGCCGGCTGGTGGCGCAGGGAATTCCCGTAGAGTATTTCCTGCCCATCCGTATTTTCTTTGCGGCATGCCTCCTGCTGATAGTGAACCTGGTATGCGGCTACAGCCTGCACATCCACCGGAATCACCTCCTCACCTTTTTCCTGCTGGCAGCCTGCGAGCCCTTCATCTATTTCTTCTGTGAAACCTACGGCATCCAGTTCACCGGCTCTCCCACCATCAGTTCGCTGGTTATCGCCAGTACGCCCGTGCTGGCTATGGTTGCCGGCGTGGTGTTCTTCAAGGAGCACATTACCTGGCAGCATATCGTGGGTATGGTCATCTGCCTGGTGGGTCTGGTGCTGGTTACCAAGGCACACCGCGGGGAAAGCCGCCTGTTCTACTTCGGCCTGGCCGTGCTGGTGCTGGCCGTAGTGGCCGAGGTTGCCTATGCCTCCCTTACCAAGGCGCTTACAGACGGTTACAAGCCCTCGGTGATTGTGATGTACCAGTTCTTCATCGGCTCCATCTTCTTCCTGCCGCTGTTCCTCACACGCGGTATGGAGCATTATGACCCCGATCTGTACAACAGCTGGAGTGTCTGGGAGCCGCTGCTGTGCCTGTGCATCCTGTGCTCTACCGTGGCCTTCGCCCTGTGGGCCTACGCCATCGGCCAGCTGGGTGTAGCCAAGTCCAGCATCTTCCAGGCCCTGAACCCCGTGGTCACGGCCCTGGCCGGCTTTATCCTTGGCGACGAAATCCTCTGCGGCGGCCAATGGGTGGGCCTGGGCATCGCCATCTTCGGCGTCATCCTCACCCAACTCAATCTGGGCAGCAAGAATCTCTTCGCCAAAAAGGCCTAACGCCCTCCCCGCCGCCACCTACCTCCCGCTCCCGCCTCTCCCCCGTGCCGCAGCACCTTCTCCCGTGCTGAGGCACCGCTGCGTGCATCTTTTGCCCCTTTTCCTGCACCCTCCAGTGCTGGAACGTTGTAATGAAGGAGGGAGGAAAGGCACTGCCGGGGGACTCCGGTCGCTTCGCTCCCTCCGGCCCCTCCCACTGCTTTTTGAACATTTGTCTCGGAGCAAGCTCCGGCCAAATATCCAAAAATCAGCGGGCCCCTCCCCCTACCCTTGTGCGGGGGTGCACAAGCCCCCGGCAGTGCCTTTCCTCCCCTCACCATCCTTTTTATACAACGATGCCGGCTGGGGGACGGGCCGGCATCGGAGCAAAAGGGGGTCCGGCGGCGGCCGATCAGCAGGGCCTGCAGGACGGGTTTTGCAGGGCAAAGATACGGCGGGGAAACGGGGCTGGCAACTTTTTAGGCTGCATAAAATTTTGCACGTAATTTGTTCACATTCAGTCAATTAAGCAGCGCCCTCGCAAAGCACGTAAGCGAAAAGTGGCCCTGCGCGCCCCTGAATCCCTTTTTCGGACGAAATATTTTTGTATTTTTGCCATGAGTATGGCCGATACAAACGCATATATGTTTCCCACTTCGGTGAAGGAAGTGGAGGCGCTGGGATGGGATTACATCGATATCATCCTTTTCTCCGGAGACGCCTTCATAGACCATCCGTCGTTCGGGACGGCCGTTATCGCCCGCTGGCTGCAGAAGTTCGGATACCGCGTGGCCGTGGTGCCCCAGCCCAACTGGAGGGACGACCTCCGCGACTTCCGCAAACTGGGCCGGCCCCGCCTGTACTTCGGCCTCAACGCCGGTGCCATGGACTCCATGGTGAACCATTACACAGCCTCCAAGCGCCTGCGCCACGACGACGCCTACACCCCCGACGGCAAGGCCGGCGCCCGTCCGGACTACGCCGTCACCGTATACACTCAAATCCTCAAAAAGCTGTTTCCGGACGTTCCCGTAGTCATCGGCGGCATCGAGGCCTCCCTCCGCCGCCTCACGCATTACGACTACTGGAAAGACTGCCTTATGCCCTCTGTCCTGGTTACCTCCGGGGCCGATTATCTGTGCTACGGCATGGGCGAACGTCCTATGATAGAACTCACCCGCGGCATTGAAAAAGGCTGGTCCCAGCATCGCATGCGGCAAATCCCCCAAATTGCCTTTTTTATTAAAGGTAAGAGACTCCCGGTCAAGCCGGGAGTGACGGAAGAAAAGCCGGGAGTGACGACAGGAAAGCCGGAGGGGGAAGGGGTCTCCAAACCCGTGGCCACCCTCGGCCCTTTTGAGGGGGCTCTGCCCCCTATTATCCCCCCCGGCTCCCGGCCTATAAGTCCTTCGGACACGGCCTCCGCCGTGCGCTCTGATGAGCGCTTAAAATCCTGCGCACAGGGGGCGCGTAGCGAAGCGACGGCGGTTTCTGGGTGTGAGTCTTCCGGAACGCTTGTACTTCATAGTTTTGAAGAATGCTGCAAAGATAAACGGGCATTTGCGGAGAATTTCCACTGGATTGAGACACATGCCAACATGATGCATCCGGATACCATTATTGAGCCGGTGAAGGATGGGTATGTGCAGATTAATCCGCCGTATCCGCCGGCTACGCAGGAGGAGATGGACAGTTTCTGGGACTTGCCGTTCACCAAACTGCCGCACCCGCGGTACAAGGGCAAGCGCATCCCGGCGTACGACATGATCAAGTTCAGCGTGAACACGCACCGGGGCTGCTTCGGCGGATGTAATTTCTGCACCATCGCAGCGCACCAGGGCAAGTTCATCCAGAGCCGCAGTGAGAAATCCATCCTCAAGGAAGTATCGGCCCTGAACAATCTGCCGGACTTTGCGGGGAATATCTCCGACGTGGGCGCACCCACGGCCAATATGTACGGCATGCACGGGAAGAACCTGGAGCTGTGCGACAAATGCAAGCGCCGCAGCTGCCTCTTCCCCAAGCGCTGCCCCAACCTGAACTGCGACCACACGCGCCTGATGGAACTGTACAAGCGCATCGACAATACCAAGGGCATCCGGCACAGTTACATCGGCAGCGGCATCCGTTATGACCTTTTCCTGACGGAGGACGACTTTGTGGACCCGAGCTCCAAACCCTACCTGAAGACGCTGGTGCTGGACCATACTTCGGGCCGATTAAAAGTGGCTCCGGAGCATACCGAGGACCATGTGCTGCAGAAGATGGCCAAGCCCAGTTTCAAGCTGTTCGAACATCTTCGCAAAGAGTTTGACAAGATTAACCGGGACGCCGGGACGCATGTGGGCCTGGTACCTTATTTTATATCGTCCCACCCCGGCTGCACCCTCAAGGACATGGAAAACCTGGCCAACCATCCGGCCCTGAAGGGCATCTGGATGGACCAGGTGCAGGATTTTACGCCCACGCCCATGACCACTTCGTCCGTGATGTTCTACTCCGGCCTGGACCCCAGGGACATGACGCCCGTTTTCACGGAAAGGGACCCGGAGAAAAAACAGCGCCAAAAGTCGTTTTTCTTTAAAAATTCGTCCAAAAAATCCAACAAGCCCTTGCAAGGTTCAAAACAATCTACTAATATTGCAACGCGAAAGAATAAGAAGAAAAGATAAGATATGGCAGACAGCAAGAAAAGACACGTGGTAAGTTATGAGAAGATGGCCGGGCAACACCCGGACCTGGCCGCCGCCTTTGCAGAGAAGTACCCCAAGGGATTCAGCGATTACCTCACAGACCTGGTGAAGTATCCCAAGCCGGACGGTACCTTCTTTTATGCCGTGACGGTGGAAACCGCCGATGCCATCTATCTGGTGAAGATCAATGTGAAAACGGACGACCTGGAAGACGTAGCCCGCTGGCTGGAGGGTGAGGAAGATGCCGAGAACGAGGCCGTGGCCGGAGGCAGCGCAGACGCGTCCGACGCCGCCGGGGAAACGCTACCCGACGACAATATCGCCCAATACTCCAATGGGAGTGACGACGAGTAGAATCATCTGGGGCCCTGTACGGGCCCTTTTGCGTAAGATGCCCGAGCGAACCGCGCTACTGGGCCTTTCGGTGATAACGGGCATCCTGTGCGGGCTGGCCGCCGTATTACTCAAACTGGCCATCCACTGGATCCAGTCACAGCTGGCCGCCGTCACCGACCCCCATCCCTGGGCCATCCTGGTGCTGCCGGGCGTGGGTATGCTCCTGAGCCTGCTCATCGTCCGCTATCTGGTGAAAGACAATATCGGCCACGGCGTCACCAAGGTGCTGCAGGCCGTCTCCAAGAACGAATCCAAGATCAAACGCCACAACTGCTGGAGTTCCCTGGTGACCAGCGCGCTCACCATCGGCTTCGGCGGATCCGTAGGTGCCGAAGCTCCCATCGTGTACACCGGCGCGGCCATCGGCTCCAATTTGGGCCGATATTGCGGCATGTCCTACCGCGGAATGACGTTGCTGCTGGGCTGCGGTGCCGCGGGCGCTGTGGCGGGCATCTTCAACGCTCCCCTCGCCGGCGTGCTGTTTACGCTGGAGATCCTGCTCTTCAACCTTTCCATGAGCGGAATCCTGCCGCTGCTGCTCAGCTCTGTATCGGCCACGCTCATCAGCTACCTCTGCCTGGGACGGGAAAGCGCCTTTGCCGCTTCCGTGGTTCCGTTTGAGATGCGTAACGTACCCTTCTACCTGATGCTGGGCGTGTTCTGCGGCCTGTGCGCCCTCTATTTCATCCGCACTACGCTGGGGATGGAAGACCGCCTGGGCCGCCTGAAGAGCCCGTATCTCAAATGGGCCCTGTCGGCCGTGGCGCTGGGTGTCCTCATCATGCTGTTCCCGCCGCTGCACGGAGAAGGCTACAACTTCCTGGGGCCGCTCCTGAACGGCCGGGAGGCCAACCTGGGCAACACCCCGCTCCATTTCCTGATTAACCGGGAGTGGAGCATACCGCTGTTTTTCCTGCTGGTGCTGCTGCTCAAGGTCTTCGCAATGACCTTTACCAACGCGGGCGGCGGCGTGGGCGGCACCTTCGGCCCCACGCTGTTCATGGGCGCCATCGCGGGATACGTGCTGGCCACCTCGCTCAATCTGGTCCATGCCGATGTCCCCGTCTCCAACTTCGTGCTGGTGGGGATGGCCGGCCTGATGGCCGCCGTGATGCAGGCACCCCTCACCGCCATCTTCCTCATTGCCGAAATCTCCGGCGGCTATACGCTGCTGGTGCCGCTCATCCTGACATCGGCCATCTCCTACGGCGTCATCCGCCTCTTTGAGAAATACTCCATCTATACCAAACGTATCGCCGCCAGCGGGGAACTCCTGACGCACGATTCAGACCAGGCCGTGCTGACGCTCATGAAGACCGGAGGCCTGCTGGAGACCGATTTCCTGCCCGTGCGCATCGACGCCACTCTGGGAGAACTGGTAGAGGCCGTGTCGCGGTCCGAGCGCAACATTTTCCCCGTACTGGACGGCCGGGGACGCTTCCAGGGCTTTGTGTCGCTTGACGACATCCGCCAGGATATGTTCCAGACCGATTTGTACGGGAAACGCCACGTATACAACTACATGAAGACCGCTCCGGAGTACATCCATCCGGACGAGCCCATGGATTCCGTGATGCGGAAATTTGAGAAAACCGGTGCCTGGAACCTCCCTGTGGTGGACCAGGACCGCAATTACTGCGGGTTCCTCTCCAAATCCAAAATCTTCAACGCCTACCGGGAAAACCTGAAGGATTTCTCGCAGGACTAGCCAATAATAAAAATAACCTATACTTGCCATGAAACGTTTCTTTTTTGTCATTGCTTGCCTGCTGGTCCTGGGATGGACGGCGGGGGCCCAGACGTCCCGGGAAGAACTCCTTTCCAACATGGAACTCACGGCCGGGAATTATGCCAGCTATCCCTTCCCCACCGGGCACCTGACCCCGGCGCCCAAGGGCTATGAGCCTTTCTACATCAGCCATTACGGACGCCACGGTTCCCGCTACATGACCAGTGACAAAACGTACCGCCGCCTGCGCCACCAGCTGGATTCGGCCCTGAAACTGGGCATCCTCACCGAATACGGCAAGGACGTGCGCATCCGCATCATGACGGCGGCGGCCGATGCCAGGGACCGCGCCGGCCTGCTCACGGAAAAGGGAGAAAGGCAGCATCGGGCCATTGCCCGCCGCATGTATGACAATTATCCCGGCCTGCTGAGCCAGCCACTCACCGTTACGGCCAATGCTACCACATCCAAGCGCGTCATCCGCAGCATGGAAAGCTTCTGCGGAGAACTGGCCAGCCTGAACCCCTCCCTGGATATTTCCATGGCCGCCGATGAAAAAGACCACGTCTATCTCAAGGCCAACAAATCCATCGTGGTGCCCGATTCCCCCACCGACGACGACCTGTACAAACAACTGAAAAAATTCAAGCGGGAGATGCTCAGCGGCAAGCCCCAGATGAAGGTCCTCTTCACCGATACGGAGCTGGCGAAATCTTTCATCGACCCGTACACCCTGGCCGATGACCTCTATAACGTGGCCGCCGACATGTACTGCCTGCCGGAGTTGAAACTGAGCTTCGAAGACCTCTTTGGAGAGGAAGGCATGATTAACGGATTCCGGGCCTACAACGCCAGCTGGTGCCTGTGGGAAGGCCTGATGCCGGGCGCCAAGAAGAGTTATTTAAGGATCTATCCGCTGCTGCAGAACTTCCTGGACGAGGCCGATGCCATCATCGCATCGGGAGGAAGCGGCGTTCGCCTTCGCTTCGGCCACGACAGCGTGGTGCTGCCCTTCGCCTTTGTGCTGGGCTTCCAGGAAGCCATCGGCGCCACCGACGACATGTGGGACCTGCACCACCACTTTGCCATCTTCCGTCTCATCCCCATGGGAGCCAACATCCAGCTGGTGTTCTTCCGCAAGCCCAAGTCCAAGGATATCCTGGTGAAGTTCCTGATGAACGAGAACGAGACTTCCATCCCGCTGGCAACGGATTGCTATCCCTACTACCACTGGTCCGACGTGCGGCGGTACTACCGCAGCATGATTGAATCGGCCCATCTGGAATACCAATAATCCCTACTCGACGTATAGCAGGAGGCCCTTGAGGTATTCACCCTCGGGGTGATAGATGTTGACGGAATGGTCGGCCGGCTGGTTCAGCCGGTCCAGGATGCGTACGCTGCGGCCGGTCTCGGCGGCGGCAGAGAAAACGGCCAGGGCAAATGCCTCCTTGTCCACTACCTGCGAGCAGCTGAACGTGAACACAAAGCCGCCGGGTGCCACCTTGGCGATGGCGGCGGCATTCAGGCGCTGGTAGGCGCGCAGAGCGTTTTTGAGTGCGCCGCGGTGCTTGGCGAATGCCGGCGGGTCCACGATCATGAGATCGTAGGCGCCGTCGGGGACATTCTTTACGAAGTCGATGGCATCGGTGCAAAAGGACGTGTGTTTATCGGCCCCGAATCCGTTCAGGACCACATTGCGATCCACCATGTCCATGGCACGCTGGGAGCTGTCCACGGAATCCACGTGGACGGCGCCGCCGGCCAGGGCGTAGATGGAGAAACCGCCGGTGTAGCAGAAGAGGTTCAGGACCCGGCGTCCTTTGGCCAGCGAGCCCACCCGGAAGCGGTTTTCCCGCTGGTCCAGGAAGAAGCCTGTCTTCTGACCTTCGCACCAGTTGACCAGGAACTTGTTGCCGTTTTCCAGCACGGCGAGTTCATCGGCCTCGAAACCGGGCGCCTTGTACAGATAACCGTCAATCAGCTCCAGACCGGCCTTGAAGGGCGCCGTGCCGGAACTCTTGTCATAAACGGCCTTGAGGCGGTCTCCGTACACTTCCTGGAGGGCGGCGGCAATGGCCGATTTGGCACGGAACATCCCCACGGAATGGGCCTGCAGCACGCAAACGCCGTCGTAATAGTCAATGATGAGGCCTGGCAGGCCGTCCCCTTCCCCGTGCACCAGGCGGTAGCAGGTGGTTTGGGCCGATACGGCCAGCCCGCAGGCCTCCCGCAGGGCATAGGCGCGGGACAGCATGCGGAACCAGAAGTCCGGCTGCGTGGGGTCCTCGTCAAAGCTGAGTACCCGCACGGCAATGGAGCCAATCTGGTAATGCCCGCAGCACAGCACCTGCCCGTCCGACGAACACACGCTCACCAGGTCCCCCTCGGCGGGATGGCCCACAATCTGGGCGATGGCCCCGGAGAAAACCCAGGGATGATAGCGCAGGAGGGATTCCTCCCGGCGGGGTTTCAGGATGACTTTATCCATTGTCTGCAAAGCGTTCGGGGTGGAGTTGTTCGGGGGTGAGGGGGTGTTTTTCGGATTCCTGCAGGCGCATGTACATCTCCCGGCACACCCAGGCATCGGTAGCGGCATAACGCTGCTGGCCTTCGGACAGTTTTTCGGCTTCCCAGTTGCTCAGCTGCTGGGCCTTGGATATCTTGACGCCCAGGATGATGGCCGTCATCTTCTTGACGCTCTTATCCCGGATACCGTACTCCCATACCATATTCTGAAGGTCTACGAAACCCTTGGGAGAAAACTTGGTAATCTTCTGGAGACCACGGACATCGTCCAGGGTGGCGGCGCCCACCTTGAGCACGGAAGGACTGGCCAGAACGGACGCCAGGGCCCGCGGAAGCCCGCATTTCTTGAGACGGAAAAGATAGGCCTTTCCGCCGCCGGACAGCTGCAGCAGGGCGGTGCCACTGGAAGGCTGGTCCGGCGAAAAAGTGGGACGGGTCTCGGTATCGAAGCCCAGCACTTTCTGTCTTTTCAGGTAACGCACGGCCTGGTCCATCAAGGGACCGGGTTCATCCACCACCACAATCTCCCCGGGGAAAGAGGCCAGTTCCAGGGCGGCTATTTCATCCGGGCTAATTGAGATCTGGAACATAGGTGCTTCGGGCATATGCGGCGGAGGTCTCTACCAGGAGAGGGGTTCCCTCCCCCGATTCCACCGTCTCGTAATAATGGACCGCAGGAAGGGCGATCCGGTGGGTGAACAGGTGATTCTCCCGCAGGGTACGGTAGGTAGCGTTGATAATGGACGCCGACGGCTCCATCATGACGAAATCGGGCGAGAGCATGGCCTTGAAGGCGGCATCCTCGGCCGTTCCGCCGTTAAGGATAAAGGAGAGTTCCGTCCGGAGCGGATCCATATCCACCGTAAAACTGTCTATCAGGAGGGCATCCAGTACGCGGCCGGTGGCGTGGTACTGGCGGAGGACATGGCGCATTTCCGTGCGCACGTCCAGGGCCGATTCCGGGGCGATGACGCTCAGGTAAGCGTCCGGGAAGTTCATGGAGTCGAAGATGGCCTGCCATGCGCCGCTGTCACGGACATCCCGGCTGGTCCAGACGGACAGGGAGCGGGCGCCGGAGGCGTAGGCATCGGCCAGCAGTGAACGCGCCGGGGAAAGCACCAGGCAGCTTCCTCCGCACATCTGCTGCAGGGTATCTACGTCAAAGAGACCCCAACGAGCCTGCATGGGAGAAGTGAATATCAGCAGCTTGGCGCGCTCTTTCCGCAGCAGGGGTTCGGCATCGGCCGCCGACCGCCAGCTGAGGCTGTCCCAGGCGCAGACGGCGTTGAGAACCGCCACTTCCCTCAGGCTGTCCAGGGCGTCGGGCGCTGTCCAGAAACGCTCATAGGGCGCATTCATGGCATCCATGATGACGTCGAAGGTTTCTCCGGCGAAGTCCGGCAGGGAGTCCCGTACGGAAGTTCCGTCCACATTGTCCACGCGGTCGCACACCTGGAAACGGCGGGCCAGGACAATGGCGTCTGAGGGTTCCCCGATGATGGCGACAGAACCGTCGGCCTGTCCAGCCATGGCGGCCAGACGGCCTGTTCCGGCGGTATCGGCGGCAATAGCATGGACCAGCGGGAGAGTGGGACGCGGCTGCACCGTAACCTCCTTACAGGAGATGGCGGCAACCAGCAGCACGGCAAGCGGAAAAACGATCTTTCTAATCATTCTGCAAAATTACACAATTCCGGCTACTTTTGCAAAGTCTCCACTATTTTGGGCACCAGCAGGGATTCTACCAGTTCCGGCTCCATGAAGTGGGAGCCTTCGTACATGACATAATTGTCTCCCAGGTATTTCCGGTACAGTTCTACACTTACCACGCCGGAGCGCATGAAGTGGTCCTGCGTGCCGAAGAAGGCGAAGAACCGTTCTTCCGGACTCACCGCGGCAAGGGCCGATTCCCAATGCTCCTTGTAGCGCTTCAGCACATCGTAAGTGAATTTGAGCGGCTGGCGGTCTCCTTCCTTCACGGGATAGATGTGGTGGAGGTACCATCGGCCCACGGCAAAACGGGCCCAGAAAGCGGCCCGGTACAGTTTCAAGGGTCCGCCCAGCGCCGGCGAAACCAGGATGTGGGGTATCCCCTTGATGCGCATGGCCTGAGCGGCACCCAGGGACTCCCCGATGATGAGGTCCGGTTTTTCTTCCCGCACCCATCCTTCTATCTGGGCCCGTCCCACAGGAGGGTCGAAGTCATAAGTGCGGATGATGATCCGGTACTGCGAAGGGTCCAGCAGGGTTTTGAGGTGGTTGGGGATGCGGCTGTCTCCGCCGCCACCCATGCCGTGTATGTACAGGATGGTTTTCATGGGTTGCAAATTTACGATTTTCTGTTTACATTTGTGTTCGTTCTAATTATCAGAGTATGAAAAAAGTAATTGCTATCGTAGTTTTGGCGGCCGGCGTTCTGGCCACCGCCCAGGCCCAGCCCCGTCCGGCAGCCCCCATCTCCCCCAAGGACTACCAGTTTACCGTTGTGAAGGAACTTCCCATCACGCCCGTCAAGAACCAGTACCGCAGCGGTACCTGCTGGTGTTTTTCCACCCTGTCCTTCCTGGAGTCGGAGATTATCAAGGCCAAGGGCATCAAGGACCCTGCCCTGTACCCGGATTTCAGCGAGATGTTCGTGGTGCGTAAGGCCTACTACGACAAAGCCATCAAATACGTCCGCCTGGACGGCAACCTGAACTTTGCCGCCGGATCGGACTTCGGAGACGTCCTGGACGTGGCCAAAACCTACGGCCTCATCTCCCAGAATGACTATTCCGGCCTGCAGTATGGCTATGACCTTCCCGTCCAGGCCGAACTGGACGCCGTGCTCAAAGGTTATGTGAGCGCCGTGGTCAAGAACCCCAACAAGAAACTCACCAAGGTATGGCCCAAGGGTGTGGACGGCATCCTGGATGCCTATATGGGTGTCATCCCCGAAGACAAAGTGATTGCCCCGGACGCCCTGGGCATTGACCTGGATGACTATATCGGCTTCACCTCCTATACCCACCACCCGTTCTACACTTCCTTCGCCATGGAAGTGGCCGACAACTGGCGCTGGACCCAGTCCTGGAACGTTCCGCTGGATGAATTCATGGCCATCATCGACAACGCCATCGACAAGGGTTACACCGTAGCCTGGGGCGGAGACGTCTCCGAGACCGGCTTCACCCGCACCGGCCTGGCCATCCTCCTGGACGAGGAAGTGAAGGCCACCTCCGGCTCCGACCAGGAGCGCTGGGTGGGCAAGGCCGATGAAAAGCCCGCCGAGAAACCCGCCGCCAAGGAGCTCCAGGTAACCCAGGAGCTGCGTCAGGAAATGTTTGACGAGAAGACCTCCACCGACGACCATGGCATGCACCTGTACGGCATCGCCAAGGACCAGAACGGCGTCAAATACTACATGATCAAGAATTCCTGGGGTATCACCGGCGCCTACGACGGCCTGTGGTACATGTCCGAGAATTTCGTCAAGGGAAAGACCCTCAACATCCTGGTTAACAAGAAGGCCGTTCCCAAGGACATCCTCAAGAAAATCGGCGTCAAATAATGTCCATCGTCAAGCACATTCCCAATACCATCACTTCCATGAATCTCCTGTGCGGGATCATGGGAGTGATTTGCGCTGTGTACGGCATGCCGGATTACGCCCTCATCCTCATGGTGCTGGCGGCCATCTTTGACTTCTGCGACGGCCTGGCCGCCCGCCTCCTGAAGGCATACTCCCCCATCGGCAAGGAACTGGATTCCCTGTCCGACATGGTGAGCTTCGGCGTACTCCCCGCCCTGGTCATCATGAACTGCATGCAGGAGCACGGGGTTCCCGTGTGGCTTTGCTACATTGCGCTGTTCATCGCCGTGATGAGCGCCGTGCGCCTGGCCAAATTCAATGTAGACACCCGCCAGACCACGGATTTCCTGGGCGTGGCCACGCCTACCTGCGCCCTGCTGTGCGCCTCGCTGGCTTCCTACATCCACGGCCATCCGGAATCTTTCCTGGCCGGCTGGGCAGGCACCGTCTGGTTCCTGCCGCTGCTGTCCGTGGTGCTGGGGCTGCTGCTGGTGAGCGAGATCCCCATGTTCGGCATGAAGGTGGCTCCCGGCCATAAACTCCTGGATGCCAAGCGCATCGTATTCCTGGCACTGGCTGCCGTGGCCATTGTACTGGCGCTGGCCGTCTGGAAAGACGTGAGTCTTGCCATCCTGCTGGTATTTTCCATTTATCTGGTAGAAAACCTGATCATTTACATCCTCCCCACAAAATAGTTTTTCATGAAACGACTCCTCCTTCTTCCCTGCCTGGTGCTGAGCATAGCCCTGCAGGCCCAGAAAAAGCCGCTGGACCATACTGTGTTCAACAGTTGGCAGGCAGTGGCCAACACCGCCATTTCCCCGTCGGGCCGCGTCATCGCGTATGAAGTGAACCCGCAGGAAGGCGACGGTACCCTTTACCTCCGCATAAGCGGAAAGAAGCAGGACCGCGTGATAGAGATCCCCCGCGGCTACAAAACCACGCTGCTGGACGACGACTCCTACGCCGTCTGCCTCATCAAGCCCTATTTTGCCCGCACGCGCCGTGCCAAAATAGACAAGAAAAAGGCCGATGACATGCCCAAGGATTCGCTGGCCGTCATCGATTTGAAAACCGGAGAGGTGCGCAAGTTCCCGGATGTAAAGAGTTACAAGACAGGCGTTCACGGCCTGCAGGCCTTTGCCTTTGCCACGGCCGATACTACCTTCATCCCCAAAAAGGAACGCAAGAAAAAGGACATGGGCGGCCCCCTGGCCGTGTATTACTTTGCAAGCGGCAGCATCGACACGCTGCGGAATGTCTCCAACTATGCCTTCTCCAAGGACGGGCTTCAACTGGCCCTGGTGCGGCAGCTGGGTAAACAGAAGATGAACGCCGGTTTTTACGGGGTAGCTTCCCGCGAAGCCTCATTCCTGCCGGATACGGTGGTGTGGATGGGGCTGCCGGTGTTTGACGAGGCCGGATCCCGCGCCCTGTTCCTCACGGCGGCCGATACCCTCTCCAGCGGCAGCAAACATGCCGTCCTGCACTTGTGGAACGGGTCCTCGGCCCGTGTACTGGAGACCTCGCCGGCCGCCCTGCCCGAAGGCTGGGGCATGACGGAGAATTCCAAGCCTTCCTTCAGCCACAACGGGCAGCGCATCTTTGTGGGTGTGCAGGAATTCGTGCCTCCCAAGGATACTTCCCTGGTTCCCTTTGAAACGCCCGGCCTGGATATTTGGAACTGGAATGCCGATGACATCCCGCCCGCATACAAGGCCAACCAGAAGCGGGAAGAGGCCCGTACGTTTATGGCCGAGGTCGTGAACGGCGCATTGGTTCCGTTCACCACAAGCCGGCTGGACCGCCTGTACCTGGGCGACCGGGGCGATTCCCCCATCCACATGCTGGTAAGTATCGACAATCCGGTGGAAACCCAGTGGAACTACCAGATGAGCAAGACCATCCTTGTTAACGGCCGCAAGGTTTATCAGGGGCATACGGACAACGAATCCCTGTCCCCCGATGCCCGGTTTGCCATCTGGTGGGATTATGCAGACCTCAAATGGCACATCTGCAATACGTCTGATTTCGCGGTAAAGACCGTGGATGGCTGCTTCCAGTATGAGGATGACGACCATCCCATGCGGCCGGAGCCTTACGGAATGGCCGGCTGGCTGGAAATGGAAAGCGCCGTCCTGCTCTACGACAAATTTGATATCTGGAGAGTTTCCCCCGACGGCACCGCCACCAGGCAAACCTTCGGCCGGGAGAAGGACCTCACCTACAGGTATATAGACACCCGCGACCGGGAAGAGGAAAGGTTCATCCCTTCTATTATTTACGCCAGTGTATTTGACAACAGGACCAAGGAGAACGGGTTTACCAACGTCGCCGTTTACCCCGCCAAGGTCAATAAATCGGCCCGTATCCACCAGGAGTTGGGAGGATACTCCTATTCCGGCTTCAAGAAAGCCCGCAATGCCGACATCCTGCTGTGCCAGAAGGGGAACTTCCGGGATCCCATGGACCTGTACTGCTACACGCCCAAGAAGGCCGAAAAATTATCGGCCATCAATCCCCAGATTGCCGACTATAACTGGGGAACGGTAGAGCTGTACAAGTGGACGGCCTTTGACGGGACGCAGCTGGAAGGCCTGCTGTACAAGCCGGAAGACTTTGATGCATCCAAGAAGTACCCGGTCATCTGCTACTTCTATGAAAAGGACTCCGAGACGCTGTACAGCCACATCACGGTGCAGCCCATGTGGAGCATCATCAACATCCCCTTCTTCGTATCCCGCGGCTATGTGGTGTTTGTTCCGGACATTGTCTACCATGCCGGCATCCCCGGAGAAAGCGCTTACAACTGCATCGTGAGCGGGGCGCAGTCCCTGTGGCAGTATCCTTGGATAGACCGCGACAACATGGCCATCCAGGGCCAGAGCTGGGGCGGCTATCAAGTAGCCTACCTCATCACCCGCACCTCCATGTTCAAGGCTGCCGGCGCCGGTGCGCCTGTTTCCAACATGACATCGGCCTATGGCGGCATCCGCTGGGAGAGCGGCAACAGCCGCCAAGGCCAGTATGAGATGGGACAGAGCCGTATCGGCCGGGAACTTTGGGACGGCATTGAGCTCTACATGGAGAACTCTCCCCTGTTCAAACTGCCCAACGTAACCACGCCCGTCCTCATCATGCACAACGACAACGATGGCGCCGTGCCGTGGTATCAAGGCATTGAAATGTTCATGAGCCTGCGCCGCCTGGGCAAACCCGCCTGGCTGCTGGAATACAACGACGAAGCGCACAACCTGCGTCAGCGCCGCAACCGGAAAGATTTAAGCATCCGCCTGCAGCAGTTCTTCGACTACTACCTCAAAGGCGCGCCGCAACCCGCCTGGATGCGCGACGGCGTCCCCACCGCCAAAAAGGCCTATTATTTCGGGTACGAGTATTAGCCAGCACGGCTGCGTGCAGGAAATGGGCGAAATCATGCACGCAGCCGTGCTGGCAGATGGTAGAGAAAGGATATTTTTCGTACCTTTGCAGCCATATGGAGAACGAAAACAAGAAATTGACGCCCATGCGCTTCTTGCCAGACGTGCAGGAGATGCCGTGGGGCAGTGTTGAATACAAGCTGGCCGACCTGGGATTTGTCGATTCCATGGCCTGCGAGGGGTGGCTTAAGGGCAATACCCTCAGCGATATCATGCAGACCTATCTGGAACGCGTGGTGGGAGAAACGTCCTTCAACTGGTACGGGACGCAGTTCCCGGTGCTGGTGAAGCGGCTCCATGTAAAAGGACGCACCTCCCTGCACGTAACGGCCGATGACGAAGTAGCCGAGCAACGCTATGACTCTTTCGGCAAAACCGCCCTCTGGTACGTGGAAAAGGCTGGGGCCGATGCCAGGCTATACCTGGGCTTCAAACAGGACGTGAAGGCCGAAGCTTTCTTCAACGCCTGTGAGGACGATGAGGTGGAGCCGCTACTGCACAGTGTAAAGCCCAAGGCGGGAGAGACCTACCTTATCACGCCGGGCATGGTGCATGCCGCACAAGACGTAATCCTTATCGAGATTGCCGAGTGCTCGGAGCTGTGGTTCCGGCTCTATGACTGGGGCAAGGCAGACCGCGAACTGCACCTGGAGGAGGCCTTCGACCTCATTGACTTCAAGAAATACCGTGTTGGGAATAAAAAGGATAATGGCGTTGCCATTGCCGTAACTCCGCAGTTTACGGTGAATAGATTCCCTCTTAGCCAGGCGCTCAAAAGCACCCGTGACGAGGACGACACCTTCCTGCTCTATTATTGCACCAAGGGTGCAGCTGTCATCCAGGCCGACAAAGTCAATTACCAGCTGAAGACCGGAGATCTGTTGCTGGTCCCTGCCGAAACCGCCGAATTCTTCCTATTGCCGGACGGCAACGATACCGAACTCCTGGAGGTCCGTATGGATCCCCGGGAAGAAGATGACATTGTATCTGAACCCATTGACGAGTAATGGCCGAAGTTGTACGCATAGATAAATTCCTCTGGGCCATCCGCGCTTTCAAGACCCGCACGGATGCGGCCGAAGCCTGCAAGGGCGGCAAGGTGAAAATCGGCCAGGTTAACGCCAAGCCCGCAAGGGATGTGCAGGCCGGAGACATCATCCAGGTGCACAAAGGCCCCGTGGTCTATACCTATAAGGTTGTCCAACCCACCGAGCACCGCGTAGGCGCCGCCCTGGTACCCCAATTTGCCGAAAACCTCACTCCGCAGGAAGAACTGGACAAGCTGAAAGCCCCCGTTGAGACCTTCTTCGTTACCCGCGAAAGGGGCGCCGGCCGTCCCACCAAAAAAGACCGCCGCGAGATGGAAAAACTCTGGGACGCCTTTGATTAAAGCACGGCTGCGTGCATGATTTCGCCCAATTCCTGCACGCTCCGGTGCTCCAGCACGGGGGCGTGCATGTTTTATGCGTTTTCCTGCACGCGGAAACTACCGCCCGCAGATGTTTTTGAAATCGCACCAGGTGCAGGTGTCGGCTTCTTCCGTGCGCCGGAAGGGCACGGAGACGTCGGTCATTTCCACAAGCATATCCCGGAGGCGTTCGGAGCACAGCCGGATGAATTCCGGGCTTTCGGGACAGTCCGGCAGGGCGCCGGTGTATAGCCGGGCGGTGCTGTAGATGGAATTGACGATGGTATGGCCAGCCAGGGCGGCATCGGCATGGGCAAAAAGGTCGTAGAGGAAGAGTTGGAGGGCGATTTTGGGCCGACGCACGTTGGAAGGGCCGAAGAGTTTTTCCACCACTGCGGCGGCATTTTCGTCGGTGATGAGGATTTCATCGTCCTCCACCTTACCGGTCTTGTAGTCTACGATGCGGACCTGTCCTTCCCTGTAGGAATCGATGCGGTCTACAAAGCCCTTGAAGCGGAAGCCGTTCCACTCCATGCGACGCCGCTGCTCCAGGCCGATGATGGCAAAACCCTTTGAACCGGAGGTGGTTAGCAGGTCCCGGTCGTGCTTCAAAGTGCTCTTCACATAATCCAGGATCACTTCCTCCAGCACCAGGTTGCGGCCGCTCACCTCTATACTGTGCATCTGGTCCAGGACCTCGGCACGAATCATTTGGCGCAGGCGGGCGGTATCTTTCTGCATGGCTTCCAGGTCTGCCGCCGTAACGATGGCTTTATCTTTATACAGCGCCTGCATCACGTGGTGGAACACGTTGCCCAGCATGCCGGCGTCCAGGGATTCGGCCACTTCGTCTTCCTTTTCCAAGTCCTGCACCACCTGGTAGTAGAATTTGGCCGGGCAGTACAGGTAACTTTGCAGCGTGGAGGCCGATAGCTCTTTCCCTTTGATGACAGCCACATCTTCGGGCGTCTTGGGGATGGCGCTTTCCGTTTTAACGGGAAGGAGGTCGCTGGTGGCCACATATCGCTTCACGGGCAGGCCGAAGCTGTATTCCAGCTGCTTGATGTAACGGCTTTCTTCTCCGGACTTGAGGCCCTCGGTGCGGGAATCGTACAGCAGCCAAACATTTTGCGGTCGTTGGATCATGCGGTAGAAATAATAGGCCCACACGGCATCCTGGAATTCATAAGTGGGCAAGCCGAAACCCTTTCGCAGCTCCGGAGGGATGAAGGACGAACTCACGCTCCGGCGCGGGAACATGCCTTCGTTGGCGCTCAGTATAATGAGATTGGTGAAGTCCAGGGCGCGGGTTTCCAGCGGCCCCATGACCTGCAGGCCCTGCAGCGGTTCTCCGCGGAAAGGTACGGAAATGGCTTCCAGCAGCCGCTCCAGCAGCCGAAGATGCGTGGCCGGCAGCACTTCCAGGTCTGTTTCCTGCAGCAGCGTGAGCTGGGTATGTGCCCGTTTGGCAAAGTCCAGTTCCAGCAGCATCTCTCCCTTGGCCGATAGGTTGCGGCCGATGTAAGCCACGATATCGGCCAGGTAACGCTCCGTGGCGTGGTTCTGTTCGGGAGAAGCATCGGCGGGTTCCGTCACCACGGGCTTGAAGATAAGTTCCAGCATCGGCCCGCCCTGCAAATCCTGCAGGGGGATGTAGTATTTGGCGGCCGATTTTACCCGGCGGATGGTTTCGGCCTCTTCGGGGGTGGCCAGCTTTTTCAGCAGGCCGGAGGAGAAGATTTCCCGCACCTGCCGATGGTAGAAATACCAGCCATCGGCCATTTTGCGCATTTTCAGCTGCATCTGGCCGATGGTGGTGAGCAGCGTGAAGATGGCACTGCCGGCCATGGGATAACCCATGGTTACGTTGACGCTGTCCTGTTCCTCGGGGAGGGAATTCAGCAGCGGCAGTAAGAGATTCTCGTCCGGCAGCACGAAGGCGGTTTCCACCGGGTCTCCGGTGATGTCGGCCAGGATCCGGGGCGCCAGCTTGGCCTGTCCTACCGACGACGGAACACTGATGACATGGATTTTCGGAACGGGGTTGCCTTCCGGGTCTATGGGGAATGCCTGCGGATAGTCCTGCACATTCTTTTCCATGAAGAAGGAACTCTTGTTGGCCGGGTCCTTGATAAGGGGGCTCACATAATCCCATACAAACTGGGCCACGCCGGCATCCCGCATGCGCCTCAGGAGCAGCCGTTCGCATTCGTTGAGGGCATTCAGGCCCACGAAAACGAACTGGTTCACCTCCGGGAACTCCGGGCGCAGGATATCCACGACAGGAGTCCCTTCCTGCAGCTTATCGGCCAGGGAACGGTATACCATTCCCTCATAGGCCATGCCTTTTTCCTTGAGCGCCGCATTGAAATCCCTGTAGATGGGATAAAGTAAATTCCACAGTCTCAGGAACTTGGATTTTACATCGGCATCCTTCTCGTTAACTGTGAGAGCGCCTTTTCCGTCCCGGAAATGGTTGAGGAACGAGCGGATGGCATCCTGCTGGTTTTCGCTCAGGTAATCGAAGTTATCCTGCAGGGCCTTGAAATCCTGCACGTTCTGCAGGAGGGCATCGGCCTTGACCAGGTATTTGTCCATGTCGTCGAAGTCTCCCAGCATCACGTCTCCCCAGAACACGAATTCGTCCAGCGGCTCGGCCTGCGGATTCAACTTTTTGTACACGTCGTACAGTTCCAGGAGGAGCCGGAGTTTGTCCGTCACCTCCATGTGGTTGAGCCGATAGAAGAAGTCGTTGATGGTGTACAGCGGCGGAACCATCAGCGGAACGCCACGGCCATCCTGCCGCACCAGGTCTCCCAGGTATTTCTTAAAGAATACCAGCGACCTGCGGTTGGGGAAAAGGAAGCATGTTTGCTCTATGTCTCCGCCATGGAAGTAGTGGGCGGCCACCTGCTTTAAAAAGGGTGTCATACTTTTGCGCTAAAATAGCAATAATTCGGAAAAATACCTATATTTGTATGCCACTAAAGTATAACACTTAACACCGATAATCTTATGAAAAAGAAATTCAGATGCCTGGTGTGCGGTTATGTGCACGAAGGCCCCAATCCTCCCGCAGAATGCCCCGTATGCCACGCCAAGGCCGAAAAGTTTGTAGAAATCAAAGAAGGTGGTGACAAGCCCCAGTATGCCGCCGAGCACGTGCTGGGCGTAGCCAAGGGCTGTGATCCGGAGGTCTGGGCCGGCCTGGAGGACCACTTCAAGGGCGAGTGTTCGGAGGTAGGCATGTATCTGGCCATGTCCCGCCAAGCCGACAGAGAGGGCTATCCGGAAATTGCCGAAGCCTTCAAGCGCTACGCTTTTGAAGAGGCCGATCATGCCGCCCGTATTGCCGAACTGCTCGGTGAAGTCGTATGGGACACCAAGACCAACCTTAAGAAACGTTACGAGGCCGAAGAAGGCGCCTGCGAAGGCAAGTTCCTCATCGCCAAACGCGCCAAGGAGCTGGGCCTGGACGCCATCCACGACACCATCCACGAAATGGCCCGCGACGAAGCCCGCCACGGCGCCGGTTTCCTGGGACTGTACAAACGCTTCTTCGGCGACAAATAGCCTTTTATCCCTTCCTTTAAGCCCGAAGCCATTTGCTTACGGGCTTTTTTTGTGCGCCCAGCACCGCTGCGTGCAGGAAAACGCATAAAACATGCACGCCCCCGTGCTGGAGCACCGGAGCGTGCAGGAAATGGGCGAAATCATGTACTCCGCCGTGCTGGAAAAAGCGACGGCCGTGCAGAAGTTACCGAATATCCATGGCGTAGGGCAGGCGGGCATAAATCACGCCCGGCTGGTTGGCTTTCAGCGAAGCGACGGCGGGGCCAAGGGCCTCAAAGGGCGTGCCGGTCAGGATGGAAGGTTCGTCGGTGGTGGAGCCGAACTGCATCATCAGCTGCTGGAACATGGTAAGGGGTTCTGGATAGTCGCAGACGGTGTATTCGTCGGAGGAGTGATAATCGGCCAGGGCGGCGGCATAGGCCACGGCGTCTTCCAGGGTGCCGATGGCATCTACCAGCCCGATCTTCAGGGCATCGTCCCCAGACCAGACACGGCCCTGGGCGATAGCATCCACATCCGGTACGGTCATGTTGCGGGAAGCGGCCACCAAGCCCACGAAGGAATCATAGATATCCTCTACGGATGCCTGCATGTAGGCCAGTTCCTGCTTGTCGAAGGGACGCATCAGGGAGAACATGTCGGAGTGCTTGTTGGAGCCCACGCTCTCAATACCCACACCCACCTTCTTGGTAACGGCGCCGAATTCGGGAATCATGGAGAACACGCCGATGGAGCCGGTGATGGTGGTGGCGTCGGCAAAGATGTGCTCGCAGCCGTTAGAGATCCAGTAGCCGCCGGAAGCGGCGTAATTGCCATAAGAGGCCACCAGGGGCTTTTCTTTCTGCAGCAGGTCCAGGGCGCGGCGAATCTTGACGGAGGCGCTCACGGAGCCGCCGGGAGAATTCACGCGCAGCACCACGGCCTTCACGTTGGCGTCTTTGCGCAGATTGTCAATCTCGGTTACAAAACGGTCGGCGGCCACATCGGTATACTCCCTGCCTTCCACGATATCACCGCTCATGTGCAGAACGGCCACCTGGTTGCGGCCGGGTAAATGCTGCACTTTGGCCAGCGTATAATCCACAAACGGCACCAGATGCAACTGCTTTACATCTTCTACCTGGGCCAGGGTGCACAGTTTTTCTACCAGTTCCTCATGACTTACCAGGGCATCCACCAGGCCATTCTCCAAGAAATCCTCCGGGAAGTTTAGGGCCAGGTTGTCAATCAGACTGTTCAGTTGGTCCACCGGAATCTCACGGGCGGCCGACATCTCCCCGATAAAGGCCGACCAGATGGAATTCACCAACTGCTGGTTCTGCTCCCGGTTCTCGGGGGAAGAGGAGTTGCGGATGAACATCTCACCGGCGCTCTTGTATTTGCCGTGACGGATGAGCTGGACGTGAACGCCCAGTTTGTCCAGGATATCCTTTAAATAATAAGAGGTACTGGAGATACCCAGAAGCATATTGTTGCCGCCATGCTGGGAGCCCATGTAAATCTTGTCGGCCACGGTGGAAAGATAATAGGAACCGTTGCCGGGACCGTCGGTATAGGCAACGACCGCCTTGCCGCTCTGGCGTACCGTCTGCAGGGCCTTGCGCAGTTCTTCCACATCGGCCATGCCGGCAGACAGGCCGTCGGCACGCAGCAGCACGTACTGGATGGACGGGTCATTGGCCGCGACTTTCAGGGCTTCAACGGCATCACGCACGCCGATGGCAGGCACCATCTGGAAGCCGCCGGTAAGGGAAGCCAGGCCGGTGGGCATGGGGCTTTCTTCCGTCTGCTCGGCCAGGGTGAACGTGGAGAGGTCCAAATCCAGAACGCCTTCCTTGGGCAGGGAAACTTTACCGCCTCCCGCAGCCACAGCGCTGCCGAACATAATGAGCAGGAACAGGAAGCCGATGAGCTTGAGCACGATGTAGCCGCAGATCACGGCCAGCATAGTCTTTACAAAATCTTTCATAATACTAAATGTGTAGCCTGGTTCCAGGCGATGTTAGCTTTGTAATAATTGTCCAGGTATTCCGCCCCCATCGAGGGAAGGTACATGGAAAGGCCGCAGTGGGTGTTGATGGGGAAACCGTCCCGGCCGCCCTGCATGAACCAGGGCGTAGCGGCTTTGTACAACACGCAGTCCTCCAGGGCGGCGTCCAGCCGGGCTAAATCGTCCTCCGATGCGCCCGCCTTGACCAGGATATCCCGGAAGTCGTAGAAAAAGTGCCGCGAAAAGCGGAAATAGCCCTGCACCTGGCTGCCCTTGAGCTGGGAAATGGGCGTGCGGTACTTCTCAAAGAGCGCGGCGCTCACCGAGGCCAGGGCGTCCATCTTATTAGGTTCCACCAGGGAGATGGTGGCCGATTGCATCACACCGGTCTGGGCCATGTAATACTCATAGAAATCCTGGCACACGCCCATCGGATCGGGCGTAGCGCTTCCCACGAGACGGGACACAATCTTGGAATAGTCGAAACCCTCGGCCATGGTTTCCGTCTGGGTGAAAGCCAGGCGGTCCACTTTGCCGCGCAAGGCCCAGGCCACCTCCACGCCGCCGGAAAGGCAGCAGTCCAGTACCAGATAATTGAGCCTGAAGGGGATGGAATTGGTAAAATCCATCAGGTCCATCTCTACGGAAACGCCGTTGTCATCATCCTGGCCGATGCTGCGCGGAGCGGCGGCGGGGCCTTTTTCGAAGGCCGACGGATTATTGTAATAGCCGGGCGGCAGCCAGCCGGATGCGTGGGAAGAGACCACCATTCCGTAGCTGTCGGCCGGATAAGTATCATGGATGAACGTCAATGCATCCTTGATGACGGTTCCCGAAAACATGCGGTCTTCGGAACCCCATACCATTAGGGTGTCCCGTACCGGATTCCCCTGAAGGTCCCTGTACAGGCGGTACAGCACCGGGACGGAGGTGGTGGAAAATCCGTTCACCTTTAACCTGGAAAGGATCATGAGGACATTGGATACCTGATTCTCGGGGAAATCTCCCTGGGGCAGGTAGCCTTCGGCCATTTCCTGTAAATCGGCCGTGAGGTAAGGGCAAAGGTCGTTGTGACCGCCGCTAACCATGACCATCACGTTACGGGTAACCTTGACGTCCTGGCGACGGTCGGGCTCTCCGGGAACACCTCCCCCGGAAGTATCGTCTATGGAGAAGTTGGCGTCCCGGCAGGAAACAGCCAGGGGCAACAACGCCATCAGGAACCATATGAGCTTTCTAACAGACATAACTACAAAGTACAAATTTAGTGATAATTTATTAACTTTGTAAAAAACCTGGATATGAATAAAATTGTTACCATGATGACGATGGCAGGGATGGCCGCCTTTCTGGCCGGCTGCAACAGCCCCAAAGAAGAGAATTTCAAGTATACCATTGACGCATTTGCCGACCTCAAGGTCATGCGTTACCAGATTCCCGGCTGGGAGGACCTGACGCTCCAGCAAAAGGAATATGCTTACCATCTGGCCGAGGCCGCCAAGTGGGGCCGGGACATCCTCTGGGACCAGAACTGCAAGGAGAACATGCGCGTCCGGCACGCCCTGGAGGCCATTTTGAAGATCGAGGACATTGACAAGGAAACGCCTGAATATCAGGACTTCCTGACATACGCCAAGCGCGTCTTCTTCTCCAACGGCATCCATCATCACTATGCCGAGGACAAGATTTTCCCCGCCTGCAACAAGGGGTATTTCGCTGGCCTGATGATCCGGGCGGGCGTGGCCGACGAAGAGCTTCTGGACATCATCTACAACCCGGCCATCTATCCCCAGCGCCGCTCTACCGATACGTCCGGGGACATCGTGAAAGAGTCGGCCGTGAACTTCTACGACGGCGTCACCAGAGACGAAGTGGAGAAGTATTATGCCGGCATCATGGATCCCAAGGACCCGCACCCCATTTCCTACGGCCTCAACACCAAAGTCGTGAAAGATGCCAAGGGAAAAGTGGTGGAACTCCCCTGGAAGGTGGGCGGCATTTATTCCCCGGCCATTGAAAAGATTTGCGAGGAACTGAAAAAGGCACAGGCCGTGGCCGAAAATGACATCCAGAAACGCGCCCTGGGCCTGCTCATCGAATACTACAACACCGGAGACCTGCGCACCTGGGACGCCTTCAACATCGAGTGGGTCAAGGATACCATCGGCACGGTGGACTTCATCAACGGCTTCATCGAGGATTACAACGACCCCCTAGGCCGTAAGGCTTCCTGGGAGGGCTACGTGAATATCAAGGACTTTGAGGCTTCCAAGCGCACGGAAATCCTGAGCGCCAACGCCCAGTGGTTCGAGGACCATTCCCCCGTCGATCCCCGTTTCAAGAAGAAGACGGTGAAGGGCATATCGGCCAAGGTCATCAACGCCGTTTGCCTGGCGGGAGACAGCTATCCTTCCACGCCCATCGGCATCAACCTGCCCAATGCCGACTGGATCCGCAAGGAGCATGGCTCCAAGAGCGTGACCATCGCCAACATCACGCACACCTACGACTGGGCCGCCCAGGAGCTGCCCACCAGTACCCTCCAGGAATTCGCCTGGAACCAGAAGGAGATCGACCTGGCCAAGAAATGGGGTACGGTGGCCGATGAGATCCACACCGACCTGCACGAGTGCCTGGGCCACGGAAGCGGCCAGCTGCTGCCGGGCGTGAGCACCACCGCCATGGGAGAATATGCATCGGCCCTGGAAGAGGCCCGCGCCGACCTCTTCGGCCTGTACTACACCGCCGATCCCAAGATGGTGGAGCTGGGCATCATGCCGGACCCGGAGGCCTACAAGGCCGAATATGCCAACTACATCCGCAACGGCCTCATGGTGCAGTTCACACGCGTAGAGCTGGGCCGTCCCAATACCGAAGCCCACATGCAAAACCGCAAGCTCATCGCCGAATGGTGCTATGAGAAGGGCAAGGCCGACAACGTGATCGAGAAGAAAGTCCGGGACGACAAGACGTACTTTGTGGTGAACGACTACGTCAAACTGCGCGCCCTCTTTGCCGAGCTGCTGGCCGAAATCCAGCGGATCAAGTCCGAAGGAGACTACCAGGCCGGCAAGAACCTCATCGAAACCTATGCCGTGCACATCGACCCCGACCTTCACAAGGAAGTGCTGGAGCGCTACAAGGCCCTGAACCTGAAGCCTTACGGCGGCTTCGTGAACCCGGAAATCCGTCCCGTATATAATAATGGTAAGGTAACGGACTACGAGGTAGTCTACACCGACGATTACCTGGGACAGATGATGGAATACGGACAGAAATACGGCACTTTATAGTGTTACAAGATTACAGGAACTATCTTCGTTTAGAGCGTAGGATGTCACCCAACACGGTGGCATCCTATTGCCATGACGTGGAGGCGTTCCTGGAAGCGGTGGACCTGGCGCCCCGCGCCGTCACCACAGAAGACATCGAGCGTTACCTGGGCAAGGTGACGGCCGGCGGCCTTTCCAAACGCAGCACGGCCCGCCTGGTGAGCGCCCTCCGCAATTTCTTCGACTGGTGTGTGCAGGAAGGCGATGTGAAGGAGAATCCCTGCGACCGCGTGGACGCGCCCAAACTGGGGAAATACCTACCCGCCGTGCTGTCGGTGGAGGAAGTATCGGCCATCCTGGAATCGGTGGACCTGAAGGCGCCCTTCGGCAAACGTAACCGGGCTATCCTGGAAGTGCTGTACGGCTGCGGCCTGCGCGTGAGCGAAGCCGCCACCCTGCGCATCTCGCACGTGCACCTGGACGAAGGGTTCGTGGATGTCATCGGCAAAGGCGACAAACAGCGCCTGGTGCCGCTGGGAGAAGTGGCGGCCGATGCCATCCGCGCCTACCTGCCGGAAAGGCCGGAGCCCGCAGGACGCAATTATGAGGACATCCTGTTCCTGAATAAGTTTGGTAAACCCCTGTCCCGCGTTTCCATCTTCAAACTGGTGAAAGACCAGGCCATGGCCGCCGGCATCCACAAGGAGATATCCCCCCACACCTTCCGCCACTCCTTTGCCACCCACCTCATAGAGAACGGGGCCGATTTAAGGATCGTCCAGGAAATGCTGGGGCACGAGAGCATCCTCACCACCGAAATCTATACCCACATTGACACCAGCACCTGGCACAAGGCGGTACTGGAGCATCATCCCAGGAATTAAGTAAAAAATTGTATATTTGCATATCTGATAATTGATAACGCCTATGAAACCACTTGTCAAAATTACGGTACTCCTGGCCATGGCGCTGATGATTGCGGCCCCGATTTACACATCAGCCCAGGACAAAACCATTAAGAGGAAGGTCGCTATCGGCCGTTTCTCTAACGAAACGCAGTATGCCAAAGGTCTTTTTTACGACAAAGACAATGACCCTATGCGTAAACAAGCTCTTGACATTCTTTCTTCCAAACTTGCCTCCAGCGGGAAATTCATCCTTTTGGAACGTGACGATCTGGATGTCCTCGTGGCAGAGGCAGGCGAAGGCATGAACAAGATTGGCGCTGATTACATCATTCTAGGCTCCATTACAGAGTTTGGCCGAAAAGCTGAAGGAGAGCAGAAGGTTTTCTCGTCCACGAAAACGCAAACCGTTGAAGCGGGAGTCAGTCTGCGCCTGGTAGAAGCCGCCACCGGTCTTATAATTTATTCAGACGAAGCAAAAGGCTTCGCCGAGACTTCCACAAAGCAAACTCTCGGCATTGGAGGCACTGCTGGATTTGACGCAACACTGAGCGACAAAGCTATTTCTGCCGCACTCAGCCAGCTCGTTGAGAATATCATCAACAAATGTATGGACAAGCCCTGGCGGTCCTATATCCTTTCAGTTGAAGACGGAACATACATTATTTCCGGAGGGCAGAGCCAAGGACTCGCCAACGGTGATACCTTCAATGTATACAAAAAGGGGAAGATTGTTAAGAACCCCCAGACAGGCATGAACATCGAACTCCCGGGCCAGAAGATAGGAACTGTTACCGTTATTTCTTCATACGGAGAAACCCCCGAGACCGAAATCTCTTTCTGCACATATGAAGGATCCGACATCGATCCCCAGGGCCTCGCAAATATTTATATTTCAGACAAATAAATCGCGCTTATGAAAAAGTTATTTTTTGCTCTTTTGGGGGCGCTTCTGTTATCCTCTTGCGGAGTAGGTTCCTATTCTGTCTCTTCCGGAAAGGCCGACGAGGCCATGCTTTCTTTCGTCAGCGCAGACAAAACGCCCGTTACAGTAACGGTAGATACCGACTCTTTTGATGTCTTTACCGTAAAAACTAAAACATGGAAAAAAGACAGAAAAATAAAGGAAACAGCCCTGAACACCATCTATATTTCTCCCGGAAAGCATGACATAACTGTCCAGATGGAAGGGAAAGAAGTCTACCATAAGACCATTTTTGTTTCCGTCCAAGAGCACAAAATCATTGAATTATGAGAAAAATCATTGTTCCAGTTCTGGCTGTCCTTTTCCTCTCGTCTTGCTCCATCACGCAACCTCTGTATTATTGGGGCGGTACGCAGAACGGTACAACAACCTATGAGAATCTAGCCTATCAGTCATATGATAAGCAAACGCCCAAGAGTATTTGTAATCTTGTGGCTGTTTATGAGAATATGGTTACCCAGCCCGGCGGGACTCGCCGTGTCCCGCCGCCTGGAATCTGCGCCGAGTACGGATATCTGCTTCTCCAACCGGAGACGGCAACCGCTTTCGCCGAAAATGCTACGAACTCTCAGAAAAAGTTGTTCAAAACAGATGATTATGGCGCTTATTTCCAGACTAGAGGCAAAGAGTTGCTTGAAAAAGAGATCGAGTACTACCCTGAGTCCATTAAGTTTATTCAACCGCTAATCAAGAAACTTGCGAAGTAGTATGAAAAGATTATTCCTTTTTTTCCTGCTGGCCGCAGTCGTAAGTTCCTGCGGTTCAATGATGCAACTCACAAGAGAATCCCAGTATCCCAAGATGTATGAGAACATGCCTGGGACCATCCTTGTCATGCCTCCAATCAACAATACAACCCATGTTGAGGCTAAGGATTTACTGTACACTTCCATTAGCCGTCCTCTGTCCGAAGCAGGATACTATGTCATTTCTCCCCTGTTGGCAATGGATGTGTTGAAAGCGGAAAGTGCCTATGATTCGGAACTCTTCATTGACAGCCCCTTGACGATGTTTCGCAATTACTTTGGCGCCGACGCTGTTATCTTCTCCGTCATTGATGACTGGACCAAGCGTGGCTTTGGCATTGACACAAAGATTCGCTATATCATTAAATCGGCCATTACGAACGAGATTATCTTTGAAAGAAGTTGTAATCTTCACCTTGACCTGTCTGTTGACTCCGGAAACAGTGGTGCCCTTGCCGCCTTGGTCGAACTTGCCGCCTCTGCTATCGTAACCGCGGCAACCGACCATATTGTTGCCGCCAGAAAGGCCAACTACTATATCTTCAGGGATATTCCCCGTGGAAAGTACAGCCCCGATTACCTCAAAGATATGGGAGCGCCCGCCGAGCAGAAAGACATCAGAAAAACGGTGAAATAGGACATCCTGCTTTTTGTAGATTTAAAAAAAATTATTACCTTTGCGCGCTTAAAAAAGCCGCAAAGGTTTTTTGGTGCAATGGGGTGCTTGAAAAAGAGCACTGAGTAACACATTTTTATTTAAATAACAATGAAGCATTTTACGCTTAAAGGCGAAATCCGCCAGAAAGGTAACAAGGCCGTTCTTAAGGCCTTCCGCGCCCAGGGTCTGGTTCCCTGCAATCTTTACGGCGCCGGCATGGACAACATCCTCTTCACCGTCAACGAGAAGGAACTCAAGGGTCTCACCCACACTCCCGCTTCCTACATTGTGGATCTGGAGCTGGATGGCAAAACCTACACCGCCGTTGCTCACGAGTATCAGTGGCACCCGGTAGACGACAACTGCCTCCACGTTGACTTCCTGTCCGTGAACGAGAAGAAGCCCATCGTGATCTCTGTTCCCCTTAACATCACCGGTCACCCCAAGGGTGTGCAGGCTGGTGGTAAGTTCGTTCAGAGCGCCCGCGCCCTCAAGGTTTGCGGTCTCATGAAGGACCTCCCGGATCAGCTGGATATCGATGTCACTCCGCTGGAGCTGGATAAGAGAATGGTGGCCGGCGACCTCAAGTTCGAGGGCCTGCAGATTGTCTCCGACAAGAACACCATCATCTGCTCTGTGAAGGCCACCCGTGCCATGCAGCAGGCTGCTGCCGAAGCCGCCAAGAACGCTGAATAATGGGTGCTACCTACCTGGTAGTTGGGCTGGGGAACATTGGCGCAGAATACGCCGGGACCCGCCACAACATGGGTTTTATGATATTGGATGCCTGGGCTCAGGCATCCAATGTCCTTTTCAAGACCGACCGTTACGGTGACGTAGCAGAGGTCTCCTTCAAGGGCCGATGGTTCGTGCTCCTGAAGCCTTCCACGTACATGAACCTTTCCGGCAAGGCCGTCCGTTACTGGATGCAGACCCTGAACCTTCCGATGGAAAACCTCATTGTGATCTCGGACGACCTCAACCTGCCGTTCGGGACGCTGCGTATGAGGGCCAACGGTTCGTCCGGCGGACACAACGGGCTGGAGAATATTGCCGAATGCCTGGAGAGCGAGCAGTGGGCCCGCATCCGCGTGGGTATCGGCAACGAATTCACGCGGGGCGGCCAGATAGATTACGTGCTGGGAGACCTCTCCCAGGAGGAAAAAGAGCAGGTTCCCGCCCTTGCCTCCCGTGTCATCCAGGGCATTAAGGACGTATCCACCATCGGCATGCAACGGGCCATGAATACGGTGAATACCCGACCCAAACTAAAAAAACCGGAAGAAAACGGGGGAAATGGCCCAAAAAGTGGCCTGGAAACGCCTGAAATGTAAATTTTTCTAAAAAAAGTTTTTGTGGTTCAAAAAAAATGGCTAAATTGCACAAAAGTTTGACCCATAACATTTAACGAACCAATAAAACAAAATTAACATGAAACAGCTTTTGGAAAAAATTTACGCTGAGGCCCAGGCCTTCGGTAAGGATGCCACTCTGCAGATGAACAAGGGTAACAAGGCCGCTGGTGCCCGTGCCCGCAAAGCCGCCCTGGCCCTCATGAAGGATTTGAAGGAATTCCGCAAGGTTTCCATCGAGGCCTCCAAGTAAGCGATTTACCGTTTATTTAAAAAATGTTGCAGAAAATTCATTTTTTCTGCAACATTTTCTTTTTTCCTGCATCTATATAGTAGGTTTAGGTTTTAGTACACGTCAAAAGACCGGGAAAAAGAGGTGACTCTTTGACCCGGTCTTTTGTTTTTTAATGCCGTAAGGCTTAGAAGCTGGTGGCAATGCCCAGGAAGTCGTCGGCCTTGAGGGCGGCGCCGCCGATGAGGCCGCCGTCGATATCCTTCTCGGCAAAGAGTTCCTTGGCGTTGGAAGGCTTGCAGGAGCCACCGTACAGGATGGTCATGTCGTCGGCCACCTTGGGACCGAACTTGGCCTCGATGACGTTGCGGATGCAGGCGTGGATTTCCTCGGCCTGGGCGGCAGTGGCGGTTTTGCCGGTGCCGATGGCCCAGACGGGCTCGTAGGCGATGACCACGTTCTTCATATCCTCGGCGGTGAAGTTGTACAGGACGTTCTTGGTCTGGGCGGTCACCACATCGAAGTGCTTGCCGGCCTCACGCTCGTCCAGGTTCTCACCCACGCACAGGATGACCTTCAGGCCAGCGGCCAGGGCCAACTGGGTTTTCACAACCAGCTTCTCGTCGGTCTCTCCATAATACTGGCGACGCTCGCTGTGACCCAGGATGGTGTATTCGCAACCAATGGAAGTGAGCATGTTCACAGCCACCTCACCGGTATAGGCACCTTTCTCATGGTCGGCGCAGTTCTGGGCGCTTAATTTTACCTTGGAGCCCTTGAGGGCCTCGGCCACCAGGGCCAGGTGTGTGAACGGAGGAGCTACTACCAGTTCTACGTTTGCAGGGAGATCTTTGGCGGCTGCTACGACAGCCTTGGCGAGTTCTACGCCTTCGGGCACGGTGGTATTCATTTTCCAGTTGCCCGCTACAATATACTTTCTCATCTAAACAACTAATTATTTAACAGACATGACTGCCGAAGCAATCGAATTTAATTTCACATCTACGGAATCGGCACGGGAAGCCAGGATGCAAGGGACCTTGGTGCCCACCAGGAAACCGGCCTGACGCACATCCTTGGCCAGCTTGGAATTGGTCTTCCAGAATACGTTGGCGCTTTCGATGTTGGGGAACAGGAGGCAGTCGGCGTCTCCGGCCACGGGGCTGGAGAGTTTCTTGATCTGGACCGATTCTTCATCGATGGCTACATCCAGGGCCAGAGGGCCGTCTCCGATGGCCTTAATCTGGCCGCGGTCGCACATCTTGGCCAGCATGGCACCCTCGATGCAGGCGGGCATGCTGTCCAGCATCTGCTCAGAAGCAGCGATGAAGGCAATCTTGGGCATGGCGATGCCGAAGCTGCGGGCGACGCCGGTAACAAAGCCGGCCAGCTTTACCTTCTGGCGGAAATCCGGCTGAGGGATTACGGCCATATCGGTAATGAACAGGAGCTTGTGGTAATTGGGATTCTCTATTACACCCACATGGCTGAGCAAGCCCTTCGGGGGCAGCAGGCCCACCTCCTTGTTCAGGATGGCGCGCAGGAATTTATCGGTGGAGCAGAGGCCCTTCATGAGCACGTCTCCTTCCCCGTCGTGTACCATGCGGACGGCTTCGGCCACAGCCTTAAGCTCGTCCTTGATGTCCACAATTTGGAACTTGGCCATGTCGATGGAGCATTCCTTGCACACCTTGGTGATGAGGTCTGTGTCTCCCACCAGGGTCACTTTCACGAAGCCCATGTCGCTGGCCAGGGAAGCGGCCTCGATGGTATGGGAATCCACACCCCAGGCGGCCACCATTCTCTTGCAAATGCCTTTTGCCTTAAGCTCGGCAAACAGCTCATTAAAGTTGGTAATCATAGTCTATTCCTGATTTTCAAGTACTAAATGCATGGTATCACGGGCAATCACCAGTTCCTCGTTGGTGCAGATCAGGGCGGCTTTCACCTTGGAATCTTCCGTGGAAATGATAGCGTCCTCTCCGAAGGCCACATTGGCTTCGTAGTCCACCTTCAGGCCCAGGTAGGAGAAATTCTCCAGCACGCGGCGGCGCAGGCGGCTGTTGTGCTCTCCGATACCGCCGGTGAAGATGATGAGGTCTACGCCGTTCATGGCGGCGATGTAGGAGCCGATGTTCTTGATGATGTCGTAGGTGTACTTCTTGAACACCAGTTTGGCCTTGGGGTCTCCGTTGTTAGCCAGTTCGTCCAGTTCACGGGCGTCGGATGTCTTAGTGGAAAAGCCCAAGAAGCCGGATTTGCGGTTGAGGATGTTGGTCATCTCGTCCGGGTCCACACCCAGCTTTTTCTCCAGATAAAGGACGGCGTTGGCGTCGATGTTGCCCACGCGGGTACCCATGATCATGCCCTCCAGCGGGGTGAAGCCCATGGAAGTGTCCACGCACTTGCCGTTCTGGATGGCGCAGATGGAGCTGCCGGCGCCCAGGTGGCAGGTGATGATCTTGGAGTTGTTGATATCCAGGCCGGCCAGCTTGGCTCCCACACCGGCAACAAACTGGTGGGAAGTGCCGTGGGCGCCGTAGCGGCGGACGCGATATTTCTCGTAATACTCATAGGGAAGGCCGTACATGTAGGCGTAGGCGGGCATGGTCTGGTGGAAGGCGGTGTCGAAGGTGACTACCTGGGGCACGCTGGGAAGTACCTCCTGCATGGCGCGGATGCCCAGCAGGTGGGCGGGATTGTGAAGAGGGGCGAAATCGGCACAGAACTCGATCTTGCCCAGGACGTCGTCGTTCACCAGGACAGAACCGGAGAAGAAGTCTCCACCCTGCACGATGCGGTGACCCACGGCCTCGATGTCCTCCAGGGACTTGAGCACGCCGGTTTTCTTGTCGGTCAGCGCGGCCAGGATGAGCTGCATACCTACCTTGTGGTCCGGGATGGGGACATCGGTCACAATCTTGTCCTTGCCAGTGGGCGCATACTGGAGAATGCCGGCGGGAAGGCCGATTTTCTCCGCAATACCTTTGGCGATGATGTCGAATACATCGTCGCTCTTCATGTCCAGAAGCTGATACTTAATGCTCGAGCTGCCGCAGTTGATTACGAGAATGATCATAGGTTTATAATTGTACAGTTAATTGTTTGCAGGTATATCTATGCAAAGATACGAAATTATTACTAATTTCGCACATATGGCCGAAGGCGTTAAGAATATCGAGTCACTTTCGCTGTTTTTTACAGCCGGAGTAGCACTGGGGACGGTACTTGTGGGCGTCTCCCCGGGCCTCCTGCTGCCCTTTCTGGCCCTTCCCTTTTTCCTTCGCGGCAGAATGGTCCGCTGGAGGGAAGACGTCGCGCTGGGCATCCTCCTGGCCACCTTCCTCCTGCTGGGTGTTTTCTGCGCGCGCAACGCCGCCCTTCCATCGGCCGATGGGGAAAGCTGGCTGGAGATGCTGGCCGCCGGGGCTGCCGTCAGGCTGAAGGCGCTCATCGGCAGGATCCCCTTCCCTTCCGGCGAAACGGCGCCCCTGCTCACCGCCCTTCTCACCGGGGACCGGAGCGGATTGACGCAAGAAACGGTTCGGGTGTTCCGGAGCAGCGGCGCCAGCCACCTTTTGGCCCTTTCCGGCCTGCACATGGGCATCCTGTATCTCCTGTTCGATTCCCTCACCCAACCGCTGGGAAAGTCCCCCGCCGCACGGCATATCCGCTTTGTCCTCATCCTGGGCGCCACCTTCTTCTTTACCCTGATGACCGGCGCCGGAGCCTCCGTGGTGCGGGCCTTCCTGTTCATCGGCCTCAACGAAACCCTGAAGCTGCTGAACCGGCCCCGGAAAGCCACCCGGGTATTCTGCGTCGCCCTTCTGATCCAGCTGGTGCTGGACCCTTCCGTCATCCGCAGCCTGGGGTTCCAGCTGTCCTACCTGGCCATGGCGGGTATCTTCCTGCTGTATCCGGTCCTGGAAAAATGGTATCCGGCCGGCAGCCGTTACAACCCGCTGCGGTGGCTCTGGAATACGGCGGCCCTCTCCATCAGCTGCCAACTGTTCACCGCTCCCCTCGCCTGGTTCCGCTTCCATACCTTTCCCAAGTATTTCCTCCTCACCAACCTGATGGCCATCCCCCTCACCACCGCCCTGATGACCGTGTCGGTGGCAACGCTGGTCCTGAGCGCCGCAGGCCTGTGCCCGGCACTCCTGATTAACGCAACAGACGGCCTGGGCCGCCTGTTGTTATGGGTTTTGGAAGTTATTTCTTCAATGTGAATCCGGGCGACGCCCATTCCCGCATCTCTCCGTCGGAATCGGTATAGATGAGGTAGCCTTCCAAGGCAGGGTCTCCCAGGATGAGCACCTGCGCGCCCTGCAGGCCGATGACCATGCACCAGGTGGCGATGGCGTCCGATTCTGCGGCGTTGTTGGAAGAGACCACCGTGGCGCTGAGCAGGTTATGCTCTACGGGATACCCGGTGCGGGGGTTGATGGTGTGGGAATACTTGCGGCCGTCCCGGATGTAGAACTTGCGGTAATTGCCGGAAGTGACGATGCCGGCGGGTTTGCCGGTAGAGGTCCAGATGCCGTCCAGGCCTTCCGGCAGCGAGCGGCCGTCCGAAGGCTGGTCCACGGGACGGTCGATGCCCACCGACCAGGGTTCCCCGTTGGGATTGAGGCCGTCGCACCAGATCTCCCCAATGTCCACCAGCATATCCTTGGCACCGATGCTGTACAGGTAGGATGCGATGACGTCGCAGCTGTATCCCTGTGCGATGGCGTTGAAGTTGAGCCGGGGATACCCCATGGTGGCGGGGTCTATGTAGCCGTTCACCACGGGAAGTTCGGCCGGAAGATGGCCCATGCCGCTGTTCTGCAGCAGTTTCTGTATTTCTTCGTCCGTGGGGAAGGTGCTGTTGCGGAAACCGAAACCCCAGGCATCGTACAGCGCGGCGGCGCCAAAATCCAGTGCCCCGCCGGAACGCTCCCACATACGGTAACCCACCCGGTATATATCCAGGAACATGGGGTTGGAAGGAATCTTTTCTCCGGCGTTGAAACGGGAAATGAGGGATTTCTTGTTGTAACCGGAAAGGGTGGTGTCAATCTGGACCACCAGGGCGTCGATACTGTCCCGGATGGTTTCTACAGGCACATTCACGCCTTTCATGTTCATTTTGACGGAATAGTTGCTGCCCTGGGCATAACCCGAAATCTGCACATACTGGTTGGCGGGGCCGTTGCAACAGACGGCCAGCACGGCAAGCACAGAAATGAGAAGCAATTTTTTCATCTTGGCAAGAAATTTGTGCAAATTTAGGAAAAAATAACGATATTTGCGAATTCTATCGCATAAGAAGATGAAAAAATATATATCCGCAGGAATCATTCTCCTCTCCGCCCTGGCTTTGGCGGGGTGTAAAAAGTCGGACAGTTCTTCCAGCACCAAGCCCAGCCTGGACGGCCTGGCCATCAGCCAGGTTTCCAACTATGTGGCCCCCGGTACCACCCTTACTTTCAAAGCCGGAGTGGGCGCCATTACCGCGTCGGACGGCACCAACCCTGTCGTCGGCCTGTACTGGCAGGTGAACAGTGCCCAGAAGGACACCACCACCCTGGATGTCAGCAAGGCCGCCCCGGAAGACCTCATGTATGAATACACGGCCGATACCCTGGGCTCCTACGTAGTCTACTGCTACGCCTTTTCCGGAACGGACTACTATGTTTCCTCCGCCGCATCCAGTTTCCGGGCCATTGACTCGCGCACGGCCCTCACAGGTATCAGCATGGCCAGGAACATCACCGTAAAAGGCACCATCTGGAACGCGAGGGACATCTCCCACGCCACCCTGGGCCGCAGTTACCGCAACTCCCCCATCCTGGACGACGTCCTGGGAAAACTGTTCACCTGGGAAGAAGCCATGGATGCCTGCCCGGAAGGATGGCACCTCCCCACCGTGGCGGAATTCGAGGCCAGCTTTGCCGATGAAGACGGAATCATCCATGCCGGAGACCTGATGGCGGACGCATCCTTCCTGGAGAGCCGCATGTGGGAATACTGGAAGGATGTCCAGATCAACAACCAATTCGGGTTCAACGCCCTTCCCATCGGATATATCGACGACATGGACAGCTTCAACCCTTATGGCCAGTGGGGAGAATACGCCATGTGGTGGACGGCCGACCAAAGCGGAGACACCGCCGCTTACATGTACATTTTTGAGGACTATCCCGAAGTGAGAATAGGCCAGGGAGACAAAAAGAGCCTGGCCATGAGTGTTCGCTGTGTAAAGGATTAACGCAAATCCGTAATCACATAATCCCCCGAAAGCGATTTCTCGTCCACCGAGAAGTCGCTTTTTCCTTGCGGCTCCATGAAGACAATCTCCCGCAGTACGAAGCGGGCCTTGGTCTCATCGTCCAGGGTAAGGGTGACGTCCAGGGAATCGGCCCCCTGGGCATTGACCTGAATCTTATCCATATACTTCCGGTAAGAGGAGATGAAAAGGGCGGGGTTGGTGAAGAGGTCTTCCTTCTCCACGTTTTCTATCACGGCTTCCTGTGCGCCTTCGTCCAGGGACCAGCGGGTGCTGCCGTTACTCACCACTTTCAGTCCCAGGCCCTCCAGCACATAGGCGTTGTCCTCCACGGTGACGTCGCCGTCCGTGACTTCCTTGAAAGGAACTCCTTTCTGGGAAAGGCTGTAGGTATAGTGGAACTGGACACGCTGCCCCGCGGCCCTGTCCAGGAGCGGAATGCCATCCTGGGCCCGGGCGGCGGTGAAGGCCGTCAAGGTAAGGATCAGTGTGACGAAAAGTCTTCTCATTGGTTCATGAAATGCTGCAGGATTTCTTCCAGTTCGGCGATGTCCTTCACCAGAACCTCACGCGGCTTGGCCCCGTTCTGCGGGCCCACGATGCCGGCGGCTTCCAGCTGGTCCATCACCCTTCCTGCTTTTGCATATCCCATGCCAAGCTTGCGCTGGAGGTCTGAGGTAGAGCCCCGCTGGTTCAGCACCACGGTGCGGGCGGCCTCCTCGAAACGTTCGTCCAGACTCTTCATATCCACCATGCCGCCGTCTCCTCCTTCTCCAGTCTCGGTAGGAGGTTCGGGCAGGTAATAAGGCGTATTGTAGCTCTTCTGATAACCGATCTGGTCTCCGATAGCATTGGTGAGCGCACCTATCTCGTCATTGCCGATAAAGGCGCACTGCACACGCTCCATCTCTACGCCGCTGTACAGGAGCATGTCTCCCTTGCCGATGAGTTTGTCGGCTCCCGGCTGATCCAGGATGGTGGCCGAGTCGATGCGGGAGGTGACGCGGAAAGCGATGCGCATGGGGAAGTTGGCCTTGATGAGGCCGGTGATCACATCCACCGTGGGGCGCTGCGTGGCCAGGATGACGTGCAGGCCGGCGGCGCGGCCCTTCTGGGCCAGGCGGATGACGCTGGTGGTGATGCTGCGGGCCAGGGCCTTGGATTCCGGCCCGGCACCCACCGACATGGTTAAGTCGGCATACTCATCGATGACCACCACGATATACGGCATGAAATGATGGCCTTGGTCGGCCCTCAGGTGATGCTCTTTCCACTTGCTGTTGTACAGCTTGATGTTGTTCACCAGGGCGTCCGAGAGCAGCTTGTAACGCTCGTCCATCTCCACGCACAGGGACTGCAGCACGGCGGCGGCATCCTTGGCGTTCTTCACGATAGCACGGTCTTTTTCCTCCTGTTCGCTGGCGCTGTTGGGCAGCACGGCCAGGTAATGGTGGAGCAGGCGGCCATAGGCGCTGAATTCCACCATCTTCGGGTCCACGAACACGAACTTCAGTTCCGAGGGGTGCTTGGAGTACAGCAGCGAGGCCACAATCACGTTCAGGCCCACGGACTTACCCTGCTTGGTGGCGCCGGCCACCAGCAGATGGGGGGCATCGGCCAGGTCGAACACCTTCACCTGCTGGGAGATGGTGTAGCCGATAGCCACGGGGAGTTCGGCCTTGCTGTTGCGGAAGGCGTCGTCGTTGAGCAGGTTCTTCAGGGGCACGATGGAAGCCTTGTCGTTGGCCACCTCGATGCCCACAGAATCGGCCAGGGTGACGATGCGCACGCCTCGGGCCTGCAGGTTGATGCCGATATCTTCCTGCAGCTGCTTGATGGCCGATATCTTGACGCCCGGGGCGGGATAAACCTTGTAGAGGGTAACGGTGGGGCCCACGATGGCCGTCACGTCCCGCACCTGGATCTTATAGCTGGCCAGGGTATTGCGGATGAGGGTGTTGTTGCGCACGAGCTCGTCCTGAAGGACTTCGTGCCGGGCCGATGCATAGTCTCCCAGGATGGAAAGGGAAGGCGTCTTGTACTTGGGCAGGCCGTCCGGCGGGTCCAGCCGGTTGTCGATGGGTTTCAGGGGCTCTTTCACCTCCTGCTCCAGGGTGTCGTCGGTGACGACGTTAAAGGATCCGTCCTCGGTGACCTTTTCTTTTTCTTTTTTCGATTTGGGGACAGTCTTCGATTCGGGGACAGCGCCATCCGCGCTCGCAAAAGAAAGGGCCGATGCTAACGCGGGGGCATCTGTCCCCTCATCTTCTGCTTCTAACTCAGATGAATCGGAGTAGGTGAAAGCAGGCTCATTATCTGCGGTGGATTCGGGTGAATCCTCCGGAGCATCGGCCTTCTTTTTACCCATAAGCAGATCGGAGAAGCGTCTGCTCATGCAGTAGAGCCAGGTAATGGACAGCGCCGCCAGGATGCAGATGGTAACGATCTCTCCCACCTGGTACACGGACCAGTTGACCAGCGCAGCGCCGGCGCGACCGCCCAGACCGCCGCCAAAGGCATATTCCAGATTCAGGTATCGGCCTGCGATGGTAAGGATCCAGGACAGGAGGAACGAGAGGGTGAGCATGCCGAAGAACCATTTCTTCAGATTGGCACGGCAGCCGCTCCAGAGACACTTCAGGCTCCAGACAAGCAGGAACAATACGATGCAGAAGGCGGCCAGGCCGAAGGAATCCGTCACCAGGAAGTGACCGATGGACAGGCCGGTGTGGGAAGCTGCGTTCTCCACGGGGCCGCCGGCGGTGAGGGCGCTCTGGTCCTGTCTCCAGGAGAGCACATAGGAAATCACCGACACCGCCACCCAGACAGTCAGGACCAGGACGGCGGTGTTGCCCGCATAACGGATACCGGCCTGTTTCCTTTCACTCAGGCCTTCCCAATACTTCTTGAACAGGCTCATTTCTTACCTTTTTTTCCGCGGTATTTGAATTTGCCGCCCTTACCGTTGCCGCCATTGTTGTTGCCGAAACCCAGGTTCATGCCGGGACGGGAGAAAGAGGCATCGGCCGAAATCTTGGTAAGTTCAATCCCTTCCGGAACAGTGACACGGCCGCCGGAAAGGCGCTCGATGTCCTGGAAAATGGTTTCGTCGGACACGGTGTCCTTGTTCCAGATGAGGTACTGCTGGCGCATGTAAATGGCCAGGGAGCGGATCATGGCCGTTTTCACCTCCCCTTCCGGTTCACTGGCGATGAGGTCCAGGATACTTTCTATGTTGCGGCCGTAATGACGGGCACGGATGGGCTTGGTATTGAGGGGGATAGGATCCGGCTTACTGTTGACGAACTCCGGCACGGGAACGGGATAGGGGGCGTCTATGTCCAGGTCATAACCGGCAATCATGAAAAGATGGTCCCACAGTTTCTGGGCCCAGTTTTCCTGCTGGTGTACCTGGGGATTGAGGGTTTCCATCACCTTCACCACGGCCTGTGCTTGCTCGCTGCGCTTGGCCTTGTCCGGGATTTCTTTCAGCTGCTCTATCATGTGCAGCACGTTGCGCCCGTATTCCGGCATCTGGAGTTTCTCTACCTCTGTATTATAATAAAGCTTGATGGATGTTTCGCTGGCTTCCATATAAAGACTCATATTTAACACACAAAGATAGTGATTTTCTTTGAATTCTTCCCGCCTTCTTTTCACCGGCACGCCAACTGGTGTAAAAAGTGGCCTTTTCGCCCCTGTTGACGTTCTTCCAGTACGTGAATTGGTGCAAAATGCGGGGTTTTTGCCCCAGTTGGGGGGAAAATGATTATATTTGTGTGTATGATCAAGATCCTCAAGGCGTCGGCAGGCTCCGGCAAAACATACAACCTGGCCAAGGAGTACATCAAGTTGCTGCTGCTCAGCGACCGGGCCGATGCGTACCGCCACATCCTGGCCGTGACCTTCACCAACAAGGCCACGGACGAGATGAAGCGCCGTATCCTGCAGGAGCTGAATACCCTGGCCCGAACGCCGGAGGATTCCCCCTACCTGGAGGACCTGAAAAAGGAGCTGGGAAAGCCTGTAACCGAGATGCAGAAGAAGGCGCAGCAGCAGCTTTCCGGCATCCTGCACGACTATTCGGCCTTTGCAGTGAGTACCATCGACCGCTTCTTCCAGCAGACGCTGCGGGCGTTTTCCCGGGAAATCGGCCAGTTCGCCACCTACCAGGTGCAGCTGGACCGGGAGGCGCTGGTGGCCGAAAGCGTAGACCGCGTGCTGGACAACCTTACCGAAGAAGGAGATGGGAAACTGCTGCACTGGCTTACCGACAGTGTACAGGAGGACCTGCAGCAGCGCGGCTGGTTCTCCCTGGAAGGCCGGCTGCAGGAGATGGCCATGAGCCTTCGGGAACTGCCGGAAGGGCAGGACTTCCCCCGGGAGAAACTGGATGCCCTGCGGCGGGACTGCCGGGAGATCATACAGGCTTTCGAGCAGCGCGTGCAAGCATCGACCAAGGCCTGTCTGGACGCCCTGGAAGAGGCCGGAGTGGACCCCGCCGACAGCAACCGCGGCTTTTTGAAAGCCCTGTACAATTACCAGGACGGCAAGGATGTGGTCATAAGGCCCACGGATTC
>Ga0310690_10001316_pt1 | contig 44490 bp, 35 predicted proteins | sample AusTroGonzalo_MG_2_FD_207661 | JGI IMG/M metagenome (GOLD analysis project Ga0310690, IMG submission 207661) | Bovine rumen microbial communities from tropical cattle in Woodstock, Queensland, Australia - Gonzalo_04 (v2) (version 2) | ecosystem: Host-associated > Mammals > Digestive system >... | reverse complement strand
TCATCAGATTCTTTCGTTGTGTAACACTCATGGTTCCAAATGACTGAAGATTTGTTCCATTTATTATAAGCTGATACGAGTACTTATTGATACCGAAAATCTGCTCTATTAACTCATTGAATATCGTTACACCACCAGAAGGATTCAGTTCTTTTCCATCACATAATAATGATGATGAAATAGTATGACTGGATTTGGTAGGTGTGTACGTGTGAGTTATTGTGTAGACTTTTCCATTGACTTCATAACCGATTTCTTTTAACCCGGTTTCTTTCGGAATTATCAACGAAAGATCAGAACGTTCATCACCACTCAGATTGATTGATGAGTATGGGTGAAGCTGTTGTAATAACACAGTTTTACCACACCTATTTTTACCGTAAATCTGGATGATGGGTTTCTGAATCTTTGCAAAGTCAAAGTATACAGAACGAACTCCCATAGCAGCTTGAACGCCTATGAAGTTCTCAAGTTTGATATATAGTATTTTCAAAATATTCACTCCTTACAGATATATCATTTCTTTGATGTCATGGGAATAATGTATTTATAAAATATTTTATTTGCAGACATATATAATTCTGATGTAGAACACTCGAAAGATGTGTTCAAATAAATTAAGAAAGGCAGAGATGCAACTTATGGAAAACTACAAAAACAAACTGGAAGAAATGCGTGAAAAGCGTAGGAACGAAGTAGAGACCTATAAGGGTAGTGAGATTCTCTCGAGGACAATCCCTGAGGTAACTTCTCAGCTGTTCTATAGTGAGTTCAGCATCGATCTTCCGGATCCGCTCTCACTTGTACCAATCGTGTTCACAACTGGATGGAAGCACATACTGCAGTTTGTACAGCGTCAGCAGACAGATGAGTTCTCAATTAATATCGGTGGTATCACACTCGAATATGTAACTGAGCAGTCTGATTCTGATAAGGGTAGAAATATCGTACCTCAGCTTTATCATGTTAAAGCACCTATCTTCAAGAAGAATAATAACGAAGCTGTTCCGGGCTCTAATATTAATGATGAGCTCCTCAATAGATTTAGTGCATGGAGAACAGTCAATCTTGCAGAGACGGTAAACTCTGTTGAGATGGCTGTGTATAAGGAAGTACTCGATACTTTCGGACTTGATCTGAGAGTACCACCAACTGTCATTCCTCTCCTCGCTGCAACTTATGCTGTAGGTCTGCAGATTGCAAGAACCACAAAGACAACTGTGAATATGTATAATGTATTCGAGATCGATGTGACTGAGGATGATACTGTGCTCCTCACTCCTCTTGCAATGATCAAACAGTATCTGAAGAATGATTCCAAGGTAGGTTAAGTTAAGTAGAGTCCCGGTGGAATAATACAACGGAAATTCAGAAATCTGTCACCGGGATTCTTCTTATATATCAGAATTGGACCAAGTAATAGGGGCCTTTGATATCGTATGCTCTGTTCCGGCCCGATATATTTCAATCCCCTATACACATCCATTCTTCCATCCCATATTAAGAAAGGAATGATGACTAATGAAGAATCTCATTATTGGTCTGGGTAATACTGGTACACAGATCATCAAAGCTGTGATGAAATCATCCATGCTCAATGAAGACAAAGTTCAGCTTTATGCGATAGACTCAGTTACATCCTCTGCAGATGCTGAGACAGTCAATCGTGTAACAGTGATTCCAATTCAGAGTGACGAAAAGCAAGGTTCCGGTAGAAGCCGTGAACGTGGTGCGGAGATGTATCAGATACATGAAGATGACGGCGATTTCGCTCAGATGTATCAGGATGCTATTGATGCTAAATCACCTGTACTCGTAATCACATCATCCGCAGGCGGCACCGGATCGGGTTCGGCAGCTCCTCTCTGCAGAGCTCTCGTTGCAAGAGGTGTAAAGGTTATTCCAATAATCATCACCCCTGACCTGAGCGAACCTGATGCCTATCACCTCAACACAAACGATCTCTTCTCCGAACTGGCTGAGATTGAAGATGGTGACGGTGAGCCTGGTGTTCCCAGCTACACAATATTCCAGAATCCCAAGGATACAGTAAACTATGATCCAGTAAACCAGGACGTAGTAAATCTCATTGAGATAATCCTTGGTGTGAGAAATGATTACACCACAAGAGACAGTATTGACGAATCAGATCTCGATACAATTCTCAGAACCCCTGGTCGCTTCATTGCGACATCTGCGATAGCTACAAATCCTGATCAGCTGAGAAAGCTCATCACATCAAAGGTATTCTCATCCTATCAGCCAGCTTGGTCTGAGGAAGAGATTAAACCTCTCACACTTATGACAGGTTACTCACTCAAATCTATGTTTGCTGAGTCAGACTTTGATTCAGTATTCGAGGATATTCGCAAGAGAATCGTTCACAGATATGATGAGTACAGAAACGTTGTTAACTCCGACAATCAGGGTCAGTGTGAGGCAACAGTAATCATCGCAGGACTCCCGAGACCGGCTATAAAGAATATCGATGTCGAGTACAATATGGCTAATGATCTCGGAGCAGGAATCAAGAAGTCTACGAGACCTTCCTTCCTCGGCAAGAAGAAGCCTGTATCAGGTAAACCCTTTGCTGTCAAGAAGAAGCCCGAAGATCTCGGAACAGTTGCAGGTCGTAAGCTGGAAGAATAAATTTCTACAGCACAGACATATATAATTATGCAGATACCCGGAACAGAGTATCAATATATCAAAGGAGGAAAACATCTATGTTCAAAACTCACACTGTTATGAGTGATCCTGAAGATACCATACTGATGGAAAATGTCGAATCACTCATGGCAAAACAGCAGGTAAGTTACCCCGGCGGTATCACACCTCAGCAGTATGCATATGCGGAGGAAGTAACCCGTCAGAACTTCTACCTCAAGGCAGTGCCGAGAGTCCCCAGAGTAGTACAGTATATCTTTGAGGCTGACCTCGATACTGATCAGAAGGCTCAGGGTCTTGAGTATGGTCTTAAGAATCTGCTCATCTATGATCCCAACTTCCTCGTATCTCTCATGACATATCTCGCACAGCCTAACATGAATCCTAACGGAATCGCAGCTGTCGGCGCATTTATGGTTAAGATCATAAATGAATATGCTGAGAAAGTAAAGGAAGCTGCTGAGGCTGCAAAGGGTAAGAAGGCAACTGAAGAGAAGAAGGATGAAAAGAATGAAGAGGCTGAGGGAATCGAGAGAATTTCCAAGAACGTCGGCACCCTTCTCAGAAACGTTGTCGAAATCGTGGACATCAATTGTCCTGGTCTGAGTGATACAGAAAAGCTCGCAACTGCGGCAGCTATCGCAATGCAGAACGAGCAGACTATCGGAACTCTCCTTCAGAACAATCTCCCTGTAACTGCGAATCTTCTCGATATAATTCGTAACAGCGGAAACAACAAAGGTATGAATCTCGTGATAGCATCTGCATTCCTTCTCGAGAAGAAGGACTTCCCGAAGCTTACCGAGAATCAGGAGAAGTTCATCGACTCCCTTTCAACTTACGTATTCAAACTCGTAAACGAAAAGGGACCAACAGAGATCAGTGCTCTCTTTGCATGGATCTATGGCAGTGTTGATTGCCGCAATGTGGATCTTGAGAAGTATATCATAGACCCTCGTGCATGTGGCACTCAATACAGCAGACTTCATGCAACTGCAAAGTCCATGTTCCCTGTAAAGAAGAAGTAATTTAAGGAGGTAAACTTACTATGTTTGACAACATGAACACAATGGGTGGTTTCACAATGCCCGCTAACGGAATGCCTGCAATGGGTAATCCGATGTACAATCTTCCTGCATATCCGCAGGCAAATCAGCAGAACGTTGCTGATCAGACAATCAAGATCAATCCCGCAGTTATGACTCTCGTAAATCCTATCATCGAGGCAATGACTCAGTATGATATGTATCAGAAGTCCAATCCTGCTTTCGGCATGTGGGATCCTAAGAACTCTCTCAACGACTTCGAGAAGAATCGTTTCGAGACAGTTAAGAAGCGCTGCGTTCATCTCATCAGAGATATTCAGAGTGGTCAGCTTGTTCCTACTCTTGAAGAGGTTGATGATACAAAGTTCAGATGCCGTCTCTGCGGTAGAGAGATATACAAGAAGTTCGATAAGAGCGCAACCGATATCCTCACAAACGCTATCGCTGTTCTCAACATGCTCGTATTCTTCGGCATGACTCTCAACATCACACCTGAGCACATGTCCAAGATTATCTTCCTTAAGGAGACAATCCCGGATGCATCACAGCTCGTTGATATTCTCAACAAGTTTGTCAAGGAAGAGGATAGTGCAATCAGCAGCGGCGCTAATATCGGCGAGGCTTCTCGCAATGCTGAGTTCCGCACAGGTTCGATGCTTGGTTTAGGTGGTTTCTAATCAATGTAGTTTCCATAAGAGATGTTGTATGGCGGGGGAATTCCCCCGCCACCATCAATCTATTTTTTCTTTTCTCCATAAATATATTATTAGCTTGAAGAGGAGGAATAAAAAACATGAGTTAGGGCGGGGATCCCCGCCCACCACCTCATTTTTCAATTTGTGCGTAAATTCATTGTTGTTTGTGCTGCAAACAAATCTGAATCCAGATTTGTCAGCACATGACACGCATATGATGCACGATAAATCCTATTGATATCCAGACCACGGATAGGTGTTGCGAACACGAGGTTGAATCTTGAGTTTACATTCATTCGAGATATATCGAAGCCTGTTCCAGACAGGTCCACCTCTGTGATACTTTCATTCAAACGTGCAACGTATGATGAAGCAACATATTCATTTTTACTCTTGTGGAGAATGTCTGGCACTTCGATATTTTTTAATTTTGCATATCCTGACGTCGAAGCATACAAATCTGTCAGCTCTTCGGTGTTCGCTTCCATTGTTGTGAGATTGATATCTGCGAGATATCTGCCGTTGAGAACTCTTTCAATATCCGTTTCAGTCTTAACAGACACGAAACCAGCCATAGTTGTCATCTGGTATTTTTTATTTATTAACTTCATTCCGGTCAGATCGGAGTTACTCTTTGTGCTTTCAACGTATATTGGGATTGGTGTTGTGTTGTTATGAACATCAGTATTTGAGATGTACAGATTATCCAAATCACCATATACCATCGCACCTTTACTATACATACCATAGTTCTTATCGAAGAATCCCAAAGCCTGAATAAGATTCAGATTAGGTATAAGAACTTGCCTGTATCTGTTTTGGTTTGTCAATGGATCGATCTTGAAATCATAGATGGAGTTTCTCGAAAGCATGTCAGATATAACAGTCGTAAGAGAAATGTTTTTATAAATTGATGGAGCTTTCTGTTTCATCAGATGAATGAGTCTATCGTTGTAACAGTATACCTCAATCGGAACCTTGGTGTTTGTATTCATATCGGTTGTCTTTTTTATACCGAATTCATACTGATCAAACTTAGATGTCGGAATGTTCTTATTCTCGATATATCCTTTGAGCTTAAACGATATCTCATTTACAGGAGCCACTGGAACCGGTGATTTCTTTTCATCATTCATCTTATAAATCATACCCGTGAAAGAACCTCTGACTTCGATATCATTTGGAGATTCACACAGCGTTTGTATAACAGATATGTCAGAATATAATCTGATGCGTATGATAGGATATGTCATTGTGTCATAATTGTTGATAAATGCAACAGACACTATCTCGGAATTAGACACAGATATTGTATCATTGGGAAGTACCAATGAGATATTCGGTTTGTATAATGTGACGAACTTATCAGTTGTCGACATAACTTAATCCCTCCCTCTGGACAGTTTGTTAATTTATGAAAACATAAATATTAGTTTTAAATAGAAAGGCGTGAAATATATGATTCAATTCGTTCAAGAAGCTGACCTTCCAAAACTGTCTCAGACTTCTCTCTACGAGAAATTCAACCAAAGCAGCGGAATCACCAAAGCTGTGGTTGATGAGATTCAGAATGGAAAAGAATACAGAGTTACTCCTGAACAGATCCCGGAGATAATTTCACTCATGCGTTTGAATGGTGACCCAATTGCCAAGAAAGCGGTTGAAGCATTCCAGAACAATGAGATCGTTATTTTCTTCAATAAGGAGACATCTAACATTCCATCAGCCCTTCCTTATATCATTATGACAAAAGGAAATGATACCCGTGCGTTTATATTCGCTGATCGTGTTGTAAACAACATCAACTCGACACAGGAATACACTTCTCTCATGGCAGTTCTTGAAGCAGCATACCTTGCTCTTCAGCTTAACAAGAAGCCCAATTCATTTGTAATGAACAGACCACTGATGTTAACCTTGGGTAATATCTACACTCTGATGGCGGTTGCTCCTTTGGAACAGAAGGTATACATGAAGGGTGATAATCTTGTTAAAACAATGCTCTATCTGTTTGCATATTTTTATCGTATGATAGATGGACCTGAGTTTACGATCATTCCCGCTTATAAGAGAATAATAGCAGATAAGGTTCCTGAGTCTGTAGTTAAACAGATAATGGAAGAAGTTCGTGGTCTGGAAGATAACTCTTTCATGAGTGTTCTTAACCTGATTAAACAGATTAACCCCGTGAGATACAAGGATATTGATGTAATGTACATGACACATTTCAATGCGACATGTGGAACTGCATTGATATTCGCTCTCGAGAATCTTGCATACTTATTCTTGCTTGTATCATCGTCAACATATAAGACCGGTGTTACTGCATACGGTATAAACAAAATTGTCAATATGCCCGCAAAGAAAGCTGTAACATTACTCTCAGCAATCGGTAACGTTTAAGGGAGTGATATGAATGGCTGATATATTTGACAGAGATGTTCGTAAGAAGTGGGCTGCAACATATGGGGATACCTCTGCTCCTACATCAACCCACGATGTTCAGCCAAGTGACCACTTTAAAACGGATAGCATGGGAAAACCTATACAGGGTCAAAGCAACTTTGTCGGAAATTTGAAAGACAAATATACCGATGAAAATGGTATCGAGCATTACAATTATTTGGTACATGATAAGTCTGAGCATTTTATCAGAGACTTAAATGATACTCAGATGCAAGATCCCAAAGCAAAAGAAAGACCTGTTGAAGTTCCCGATAGCAATGTTGTTCCAGAATCAATCCTCAACGGAGATATGAACAATGCTCACAAAGTTGTTTTTTCTGGTTCGACTACAAATGTTAATCCGACAAATGATCCTGAAAAGGAAAAGATAATCAAATTCGGATTGAATGAATATGAGGAAGAACGTGTTAAGGAAGCTGGTGATTACAGACCACCATTATCGGTGATGCATCCTTTCACAAGAATGATCGATATCAAAAATCGTAATGATCACCAGATCGCAAACTTAACAGCATTCAACCGTTATCATTTGCCTGTATCCGACCTTGAACACAGAAAAGCATTCAGGCATATCTTCTTCACACGTCCAGAATGTTATATTTGTTGCAATAATGATGGTAAGGTGCAGCTCTCACAGCAAGCTGAATGCGACGAAGATTTTAATACATCATATTCGAGAATGCCATACATTTCCAAACTTCTGTCGCCAATATATGTGTCTGGAACTTTTGGTGCTTCTGGCATATCAAAAGATAATTTCAACTATTTGTTGTCAAACAGATGCATGGGTCTGACTCCTTCCGGATCAACTCTTTCTACTCAAGATACCGTTGGAAAGAGCATTCAGGGTTATACAGTAATTCCAGGTATGCATTATGAGGGACGTCAAGGTGCGAGCATCTCAGTCACTTTCAGAGATACCAAGTATCTGGAAATATATGAATACATCCGGATGTGGATGTTGTATATATGGAAAATCAAGTATGGTATATTTGCTCCATCGTTTAATGGATACAAATATATCAATGGATTTCCCTCGGTTAAAGCTGGAAGTTCACTGACAGTTGGTCAAGGTGACTATGCAAATATTCACCCACTTGATAGAGCACTTGATTATACATGTTCAATGTTTGATTTCATTAATGATGAATCAGATACATTCCCAAGATATTGGTGTAAATACTATGGTATGTATCCAATCGATATTCAGATTGAAGGACTGGGTAATTCTAACAATGATGCATTGAAAGAAGAAATGAATGTTTCCGTCACTTTCAAATACGCATATAAGATTGAAAATACTACGAAGTCATTGGTTGAGTTTAACTTCAACGCTGGAATATGCAACTGTGTTGGACAACCAACATCCGAGGGTTCTGGAGTGCTGAAGGTATCCGAACAATTCGCATACTCAAGTAATGCTGAATCCAAATTCTTGAAGAATTATGTTGGTCCTGGTGCACCATTTGTTGGAACACCATACGTGGTTCTGATGTCAATTTCAAAAGACATTATGAACGATACTTCGAATGGAACAACGATGACACCATGTCTCAGATTCTCACCATTGACAAAGGATGAGAAACTTAATCAGCGTATCAACATGGGTATCGAAAGTATTTCTCAGAATGCAAATGTTCCAGCACAAAGTGATCTGTCTGATATTAAGGCAGCCGCGTCGGCCGCTCGTCAAAAGGCTTCAGAAAATGAAAAGGCTGCTAATGAAATGACTTTCGCCGAATATCTTGCTGATGAGACCGCAAAGAAAACTGCGAAACTCGATAAAGTGGGAAATGTTGTTGATTTAGTCATGGACAAAGGACCTGGTGGAACTATTATTGATCTGGTCGGTTTATCCGGTAAAGGAAAGCCCGCTCTTGATCTTGTCAATAATGGCATCGATAGTGGTGCCGATAAGGTTGACAATTTCCTTCAGTCTGGAATAGACAAAGTTACAGACTTTTTAAGTTTTGATTAAGGAGGTGATATTGAATGCCTAATGAGAACGAAGTGAATGGTCAGGTCGTTCCTACTGAACAGACCTCTCCGAATGCGATAAAAGATAACATCATAGACGGTCTCGTCGCAGAGCTTATTCCTCTTGAAGGAGAAGTTGAAAAAGATGAGATCGTGGATACTATCAATGGTATCCTCAAAGACTATAACCTTTCAACCAATGATTCATTCATCGAGCGTATTGCCAAGATGAAGATATCTCAGAAAGGTGGAAAAATCGAAACAGTTGATCTTCAGGAACTTCCTAATGAACTGAAGGATGCTGCATTTCTTCCCGTAAACACAATAGCGGACATAGCTCTCCGTCAGGATATAGATCTGGTAGTATCTCAGATTCCTGAATACTATACTTCAATTGGTATGGTTAGAGACGCTATTTGTGAGGCTGATGTTGTTACAGGTAGATTATCTCGTGACATCAAATTCGATAAGGCTAACTTATCTGAATCTGAAAAAGAAAACGTTATCTCAAAGATTGAGGAAGTCGAGGAGAAACTTGAACTCAACCAAATTATCAAGAATCATATGGTATTCAATACTCTGCAATATGGTGAAGGATATGTGTATGTAATCCCATATTCCAAAGTCTTTGCAGATTTACATAAGTACAGAACATCGGCTTCTGATAAAGCTACAGGTAATGTCGTTAGTATGTTTAATGATACTTCATCTTCACTTGATGGATATGGATATCATGAGCATGCTGTTGAAAAGCGTCTGTCGGATACCATAGTAATGGAAGCTGCTCCAGTTCCAGCACAACCCAAGAAGAAAAAGGGTGATTACAAACGTAACACCGGAATGTATCAGGAAAGTGCTCAGTTGTTTACTGAAGCAGAAATTCAGGAAATCAACCCATCATATCACTCTGTAAAAGATAAGGGTGATGAGAAGTACGATGAACAGGCAAAAGTTGATACAGCTATCGACGAATCAATCACAGAAGTTGCTAAGAACATCTCTTACATCGAAGATGATATTGCAATTCCTGTAATTGAACAGTCTTCACATGATCTTATTGCGGTATATCGTGAAAAGTATCGTGAACGTAATGAGAGCTATATCCAGGAATCTAAAACATTCTTTGAATCTGTTATGGATGAAAAGAATGAAGAAGATAAGGATGCTGCAATACCACCCGAGTTCTCCAAGATCAAGGGTGTATATATGAAGATACTCCCTGCAACTAAGCTGATTCCTATCAGAATCGATCGTGTCGTAATTGGATATTACTACGTATCCGATCTTACACGTCCCGAGGAAGCTGGTGACAGAAAGAACTCTGGTCTTCATGGATATACTCTCAGAACACCTTCAATCGGTTTCGACACATTCTCCCCAGATCAGATGTTTGCAGATAAGCTTGCAAACAAGATCATCAACAATTTCAATCTGAAATTCATGAGAGATAACGTGTCTATTCATAAACAGATCGTTGCTGTTCTTCAAGCTCATAAGTTCAACGAAGCAAGAATGCGTTTCATATTCATTCCTGCAGAACACGTTGTTCAGTGCACTATCAACAAGGATGGTGCTGGTAAGGGCCACTCAATGCTTGAGGCTGGATTGGTTACAGCAAGAATGTACATGTTCTTGAAACTCTACTGTCTCCTATATCAGATAAACAACTCCGGTATTCGTGCATACTATCTAAGAACATCTGGTATCGATAAGAACTACAAAGCTCTTATACAGGATACAATCAGAAAGTTCGCAGCTCGTAGGGTTACAGCTAATGATATCTTCAACTACAGAAACGCAATGCCTAAGGTTTCGGGCGGTTCCGAAATGGTTATGCCGCTCGGTCCTGGAGACAAACGTCCAATCGATATTGAGAATATCGCACCAGCTGAAGCCCCACTCTCAATGGATCTGTTGAATCAGTCTAAGGACGAAGCTATCAACGCAAATCCTGTTCCTTCTGCAATGGTTCAGGGTGCTATGTCTGAGCTTGAGTTCGCTAAGGAAGTTGAGACATCTCAGGAGAGATTCCACACATATTGTGCATCTCTTAAGATTGACCTCAACCCAGATATTACTCGTCTCTACAGAATCATCATGAGATGGGAAACAGATATCGATCCGAAGATCTTGAATACATTAACATTCGCGTTCCGTCAGTCTACTGCGAAGAAGCTTTCGGTTACAACTGAAATGTTGAATAACTTCAACGGCGTTTGGGAATTGGCATCTTCAACGCTCCTTACAAAGGCTGAGATGAAGGATATGGAAAGTGACACTGAAGAAAGCGGCGGAGTTGCTCGCGAATTCAAGAAGGCTATGATCTCTGAATATCTGGGATCTGCTATTGATGTTGACAGACTTGAAGAGTTGTTGAAGGATGCTCGTAAGAAAGCAAATAAAACAAAGCTTGAGGAAACAAACCCAGCTGAGAATATGGTAGATGATCAGGAGAAGTTGGAAGAGGAGATGATGTAATGTGAAGCTCGAGAGAACTACAACAGGACTCATAATCCACCAACCTTCTATGGATATCAAACGTGCAGTATTGAGATACTTTTCACTGACAAATCCGGTGAGAGAGTATTTCATATACTCCGGCAATGACAGGAAAAAGAAACCTCTCTTCGGTAAAGAACATGACTGTATTTATATTTCTTCTGGTTTCCTCAATATAATAGATGAGGCAATCAGAAAGCTTCCCAAACCAACAGTCATCAGTTATCAAACACCTAAGAAGGTTGAGATAACTATGAATCGTGAACCCCGTTCAAAGCTGCAGGAAGATTGCATTCACAAAATGCTCAATGATAATTCCAATAAGTTGACGATTGAACTTAAACCAGGAACTGGCAAATGTGAACCTTATTCTCGTAAGATACCAACACCAACCAAAGAAGGTTACACTCTGATGGGTGATCTGAAGGTTGGTGATTTCGTATTCGACAGAAGAGGAAACTTGACTCAGATACTTCACATATTTGAACAGGGTGTAAAGGATGTTTATAAGATAACATTCCAAGATGGACGCATTGCATTATGTGGTCTTGAGCATTTGTGGACTGTTAAGTCCCATAAGAATGGAATATGGAAAACGGTCACCACCGAAGACATGTTAAAGGATTTCAAAAGAATATCTCCATGGAAGGTTAAAAATGGCAGAGACGATCCATATGATTATAAATACTACATCCCGGTATGTAATGCCACAAATTATCCAAAGCAACCTGTTCCGATCGACCCGTGGGTTCTCGGATGTTTCATAGGAAACGGCTGTTGTACTAATGATGTACTAACAATATCATCGGGCGCAGATGATATTCCCAAGAGGATAGCGGATATATGTGGATTTAAAGTAAAACGCAATCCAGCGAATTACAATTACACGTTCTATGACAAAAACGGAAAAGGCATAAAAACCGGAGTTTTCTTTAAAGAGATCCCAGATATGATCAACTGCTATTCGCGTGATAAGAAGATTCCAGACATTTATCTGTATAACGATATCGAAACGCGTATGAATGTTGTCAGGGGATTGCTTGACACTGACGGTAGTATTTCTCCGGCGGGAGGAAGGTATAACATTAGATACTCTTCATGTTCATTAAAACTTTTAAAGCAGTTAAGATGGATAATGTATTCCCTTGGTTTCAGCACCGGTAAGATTATTACAGATATTAGAGAAGATAAATATGTCGAGGATTTCTGTGGTAATATATTCCTGAAAATCCCAAACAACATGAAACAGAATTTCTTTACAGTTGATTACAAAAGATCGATTGCTATGGAAGCTTCTAATGTTGATAAAGATAACATTTTCGAAGATCTTCTAATCAAGGATATTTCTTTTTCGCATAAGGAAGAATGTAGATGTATCATGGTTGATAATGATGAACACCTTTATCTGACCGAGGACTTCATTGTTACACATAATACCTTTATTGCGACTTATGCGGCTTCCAAGATTCAGATGAAACCTCTCGTAATAGCTCCCACAACCCTGTTGAAGAATCAGTGGGTTGAGGAGTTTGAAGGTTGTGGTATTCCAAGAGAAGATATAGCTACTCGAATATGGGATGCTCCAGACAAGAAACTCTGTGTTGTTACGATAGCATCAATTGAACTTGAACTTGGTAAAGATTGGGAGAAGTTGATGAAAGTCATCAATGACTCTTCATTCGGTATCAAGATTGTCGACGAAGCACATCTTCACTTGAAGGGTGTGCTTAAACTGGATGCTATATGTAACATCAAACACAACTGGTATCTGTCAGCTACTCTCGGAAGATCTGACCCTGATGAAGATAATATTCTGAATCGTGCGTTATTAGATGCTGAGAGATTCGTAGGTAATGCAAACTACGAAGAGTACCAGAATGAATACGTCAATATATACTTACAGGACATCTATTACAATCCCTCAAATAAGCTCTGTAATGAGCACTTCAAGTATGGTACGAAGGGTTTGATAAAAGCCACATACTACAGAATGCTTCTCGATTACAATCGTGGGGTCCCATTCATGAATAATATCAAACGTCTGATAAAGATAGCATATGATACCAAAACCTACGACGGTAAGATACTTGTGCTTGTACCTTTGTTGGATGTTATTGATCGTCTCAAAAACGAACTCTTGAATGATTCGTGGTATGATAAGTTTAACATAGTAACCGTAGATGGATCCCTCCCACTTGCGGTGAAACGTAAGGCTCTGGAGGATGGTGACCTTATATTAACCACGACTATGAGTGTTGGTACGGGTACCGATATTAAAAACCTCGCTTGTGTAATAAACTTCGATCAAGCGGCATCTCCAATCATACTTGAACAGGTATGTGGAAGACTCCGTGATCGTGGTAAAGAGTGTTGGTTCTTTGATATCACCGATCATGTTAAACAGGCTAAATCATTCGAATCTTGGGGAAGGAAACGTCGTGGCTTATTACCATACTTCCCCGGAGTTAAACCCGACATGAAATTGTTACCACCAATCAAATGCTGAACGGCATAGTTGTACCTCCTAAAAACATTGGGTACGGGGCCTTCGGGCCCCGTTCTCGATGTCCTATTATTTTGACTTTGTATAAGTATATTATTAATACGATAGATCATTAGGGTCTGTCAAAATCGGAAGTAAAAAGGAGAAATCAATTATGATGAACAAATTAAAAACAATGAAGATGTCAACATTGGTGATCGCAATGATTGCATCGAACGCAATTCACGGTGTTGTGACGACGTTGCTCAACAAAAATGAAGCAGCGATTGTACACGGTTTCACATCCAAGATATTCATCACTTTGGTGATTGGATATCTGATGGTGATCGGATTAAATCTGGTAGATAAATTTATCTACGGGGCATTTAAGACTCGTGAGATAAATAACCAGCACATCAAGATCCTGAGGCGAGTGACGGGATCGAAGATGAGTGATATTCAGCAAATCGCAAGCGGTAAGATCTTCGATACAGCTAAAGACATCGCTGCAACAATGGCGATGATGAAGGTGTCGATGGCATTTATGTTATATTCGACAATACCCTTCGTGTTTTTAATCATGAAGGAAATCAAAGCAGCACCAGCTGCAGCCGTAGTATCCCTCACATCAATCCCTCTTAGTGTTGGATTGATACTGGGTATTGAGAAGAAACTCAAATTCACCGAGGAACAGAAAAAGAAGAAATCGGTGATGCAAGGCATATGTGCGGATAACTTTGTGAATATTCGTACTGTCAAATACTTGGGAATCTCCAATCATGCTGTGAAGAGATTAGAGAAAGCCCAGGATGATGCTTGGGAAGTGAGCATCAATCCCAGACAAATATACTTCTTCAGATTAATAGATGCTATATGTATTGCCCCATTACTGATTAATGCGTACATATGCAGAAATAATCTGGAGTTGTTGGCATTGATCGTTGTCAGCAATTATGCAATCGGAAATTTCAGATCGGGATTGCTCGACATTGGTGATGCTATTGTGAGTCTGAAAGCTTCATATTCTATAATAGAAAACCTGAAGAATGACGATAACGAAAGTCGTGTAAAGCTCAACGACGACATCGTTCTCGAGGATGTCTTCTTCGATTATGGCAAGGATACGATTAAATTCAACATCCCTTACCTCAGAATCAAGAAGGGGTCCAAAACAATGGTTGTCGGTGAGTCAGGTGAGGGTAAATCCTCTCTCGCAAATCTTCTGGCTGGAGGAATCAAACCGAGCACTGGAGAAGTTCCTGCATATGACACCTTCTACATATGGCAGGAAACTGAGTCGTTGGATGACACGTTGTGGCATAACATCGTGTTCGATAATCCATACGGGTTATCGGAGTCTGACGTGCTCAGGTATTTCGATAAACTAAATCTGACCGATTGGTTCATGGAGCTTAAAGATGGCTTTAATACCAACATCGGAGAGCACGGCTGTAAGCTCTCATCCGGTCAGAAACAGCGCGTTAATATAATTCGCGCAGTGATAGAAATGCAGCATAATCCAGATAGATTATTCATCCTGGATGAGATAACATCAAATCTGGATGATATAACTCGTGAGGCTGCAATTAAGCTTTTCGAGGATGCTATGTGTGAAGACATGACTGTTATATTCATCACACATAATGATGGTTTCGATGCGATTTGTGATAACAAGATCGTTGTCAAAGACCATCGCTTCATCACCGATAATATCAAGCATCAGAAATATGATGAATGGATTGTCGGTACCGTTACGAAATAATTTGAGGGCCCAGCAATGGGCCTTCATTTTTTCTATGCTACCGGGGTTGAAATCGTTTATTTCAAGATTTCATATATATATTATTAATATGATAGGAAAGCAAAATAAAAAAGCTTTCTAAATCGGAAGATAAAAAGATTTCTAAAAGGAGGAATCAATTATGTTAACTATGATTTGGAATCATGAAAAAAACAACACCTTATCTCGAATTTCCTATAAAGATTGAGAGAGATCTGAATCTAAGAGTTTCAGACATGGAGTTGAATGATGGGACAATTTGGCACATTCAAAAGTCATTAAACAAATGGGGAAATCTTACAATAAATGATATATGCGATTACCTTGAAAAAGGGATAAAGCGTATCCCCGGAGGTGAGAACTATACCTCATATGAAAACACACTTAATGCTGCACACACTTCGGGTTTAATTCCCGAAATATCTATCGGCACAGTTTTGACAGATATACGGTTTAAAGGATTGCCCGTTGACTATATAGAAGATCTTCCCCGTCTCATTAGAGTATGGGAGAAATACAACAGGCACCTTGACCTCGTAGAAGTTGCAAAAGAAATAATAAACAATAAATAATCGGAGGTATTATTATGAAAGAAATGAACTTTTCGGAAAGAGAAAAATTTCTTAAAGAGGAGATAACACATTGGGGAAGCAGCTGTTATGGCTGCACACCCACAGACACAGGTTTCAAAACCGAGTGGGGTGAATCTGTGGAACTCCACATTGAACATTTCACCGCGGTGGTTGTTTTCCGTGTAGAAAACACCATCTCGGCAATATACTCGCTAAGCCTTGAGACTGGAGTTGGGCTCATGATAAGAAATGAATTCCTTCCTGGTGGAAGGTTCGAAAACGAATCCGGCGGTCTCATCGCCGACTTCTTCGGACCAATATGGTCCAATCATAATGATGACGGTGTCTTTCAATTGATGAACGAGCCCATTATCATCGACACAACGGAGCCAAGGATCAAGCCGATGACGATCGACGAGATCGTTAACGACATCATCGGCAAGATCTGTACAGACGATGAAATCGAATAAGAAAGAAGCCCCCTTAACGGGGGCTCTTTTTCTTGTTAATAGAATGAATTGACAGAAGAAAAATATGCATAGTCGGTTGCAGACAAATCAGAATCATCTTCATTTTTTTGCAATCCCGCTCGGTTGGTCGTATGATTATATTGATCATATGAGTAACCAAGTTCGTCGATTCCTCTGAAACCAGGATTGGTCAAATCATGTAGAAGTTGTTCTTCATACATTGTCGGATGATCATACGGTTTCATATTGTTGACTGTCTCTTCAGCAACTTCATATTCATATTCTTGAATAACATCGTTAACCTTCTCAAATGTACATTTGGTTTTATCGATACCAAATCTGGAGATGTCGTTACCGTAATACAGTACATAGAGCGTATGTAAGTAAGACATAACCATATCATCATGTTCACCATCAGCAGCCTGGATTTTACCGTTCTTACCCTTAACGAGATTAAGAATATCTGTAGCCAGTTGCTTTGTACAGAGCAGGTGCTTATAATCCTTTACATGACGCTTCAACAAATCCATCATGTTATTACGCACAGCGGTTGTAACGTATGTGCCGATATATTGTTTTTTCTTCGCTTTAGCCTTAGCTTCTTCAAGAGGATCCTTAACCTCGATAGCATTCTTAGCAAGATCCATTTTAGGATCATAATAGAATCTATGCTCGAGTCCAGTCTCCTGAACGAAGTCAACAATAGCCTTACCAACAGAATTGGTTTCAACACAGAATACTCCCTTAGGAATAATCTTCGCGAGATCGGTGATTATACGCATGAGATCTATCAATCCTATATAAGGAGATTGTAATTCTGCGACAACTTCCAACGTGTATGGATGTACAACACAGATAGCTGTATTATCACCATCACCACCAGCAGCAACGTCTATGCCGATTAGATACGGAATGTTGATATCAAAGTATGGTGTAGCTGAAGTAATATCAACCGTCTTAATATCATGCTTATAGCAATATAGATGGAATTTCTTTCTAAGGAAGATATCATAGCTCCATTGCTTAACATGTTCCTTGATATAGTCCATGTCCTTTTGATCGAACAGAACAGCGTCTCCACCACGGAATCTTTCTAACAGAACACCTCGACGATACTCGGCAAGTTTGTTTGTTCTGACAGCTTCAAGATATTGTTCTTGAACCCAAGCTTCTGTTTTACGGAGTTGCTTATAATCGAATTCGATATAAAGCATTGTGATCTGTTCTTTCTTACCATCTTCACCTTCACGTTCAACGCCTTCGAAATGAGCTTTGATTTCTTCATCTGTGAAATCGTAGAACTGTTCGGAGAATGGAGGTGTCTGATCGATCATGTGTTGTGCTTCCTTACCAGTCTGGGTTTCCAAGTCACCTGGCGTGGATGCATACATCATACATGCACGACCGCCATTTTCAGCCGCAATCTTACGACCTGAGATAATAGCAGGAGAAGCACCTGCGATAACGGACGATATGTAAGGTATATATTCCCACTCGTCGATGAATCCAACGAAGAGCGTCATACCTCTCATCTTATCCTTCGCTTTTACTTCAGAATCTGCAGATGACAGAATCTTGATTCCTGTACCATGTTCATCATACTTAAGTGACTTAAGTCCAGGAAGTTTCTGTCTACCATACCATGGATTCATGTATGGTGGCAATACTGTGATGTAGTCACGTAACATCTCAGCGTTACGTAAAGTATCAGCTTCTTTCAAGTGCATGAACGGTATATCAACATTCTTGAGTTCATAGATGAATGCATATGTAATCAACAATTCAACTATGGTAGTCTTCCACGTCTGACGAGGCTGACATATCATGAAGTCGATATTATGTAAATAACACCAACAAGCTGCACACGATGCTCTTGTGAGACCAACGAGATATGGTTTCGGAGCACCTCGAGCTGGAATTCGCGCTACCTCTCTCAACCAGAACCAGAGGTTGGCTTTTGATTCAATATGTATCTTACCCTGGTTTTCACGAGAGATATTAGGATCATATGGATCTATGTCCTGGACACCAAGCTGTGGGAATTTAACCTCGAGCATGAAGTACCAATTTTTGATACCGAGTGTCTTTAATTCAGCCGCAGTTAACAAAAAAGATTCATTCTTGGTTCCAAAGTCATAATACTTACCATTGATCTTTACAATCTTTGACATACTCACTTCTCCTTTCTTTAAAAATAAATGGGTTGGCTGGGGGACTGAGCCCCCACCCAAACCATCTCAGTAGGAGTATTTGATCGAATTAACGATACTGTTTTAATTGCTGCAACACCGGCAGTAAGTTTACGAACTCTTCAAACACCCAATCGATATACCAGTCAGGTTTGCTTTCGAATACGTTTGTACCTCTTATCTTTGTCAGAAATTCGACTATATCCACAGCTCCACCAAGGTACTGTTCATACTGTGTATAGTATGAATAGATAATGAGAACATATGACAGATTCGGAAGTGAGATCTGCACAGGGATGTTTCCTATTTGGATTTCCTGAATATCGTCGATCGGACCGATGGTACTGAATCCTCCAGTTGACTTCATTCCGATTCCGATGAACTTGAAGCAGTTATGTAAGTTATCTAATTGTGGGAATTTATTGTACTTTGTGAGATCGAGCTCTTTACCGTTGAGCTGACCCATAAGCACAGAATTCTCTTCATACTGAGATCCTCTGAAATATGTAGCAACCTTAGCAAATGTTCTAACATCTACTGCAGCAAGGAAATTGTAAGTATCATACTCACCAAACTTGATTGCATTATCAGAGTAATGTTTCAAGTGTTCCTTATACTGTTTGGTCTTAACAGCCAGATCATACAGAGTTGTTCTACCCGTTGAAACAGCTGTAAGATACTTGGAAGGCTCCTGCTTGAGAACCCAGGTGTACTGATAACCAACATTGTATACGCCGTCAAGATTAACCCATCTGTGTCTGAGTTTAGTCTGAATCTTATATGGTTTGAGAATGTCCTTATACTTTTCATCACAATTGATGAGAGCATCTCTAACGCATACATCATTCAGAGGTTCGATGTTGATATAGATGCCATTCTTAAGAATATCAGCAACTGTAGCATCGGGATCATCGTTGTATACACGTGCAAGTTCATCACGCTGATTGGGATTATATTCCCCGAGGAAGTCGAGTGCGATGTTGATAAGCTCTTCATTTGTAGCACCCGCTTCAGCACGTTTGCACATATCCTGCCAAATACGTTCACTCTGGAATGTCATCTTACCTTCGTATGTTGCAAAGGCAATGATTCTGTTTGGAACAGCAAGACCGTTTGCAAGCATGTCGATAGGTCTTTCTGTACCAGGAATGGGATTACCGTTCTCGTCATATTCAACCGTTCTGGGCATGAGCTCGCGCTTAACGATCTTAGCAACAACAGACTTATTGCCGTAGCGTCCGGTAACCTTCTGACCAACTCTTACAGGGGTTGGCTGAAGTACCTTGAACTTCATAATTGTATCCGCAATATATTCCTTATCAGCCCACATAGCTTTCGAGAACAGGAACTTCTCAGCCTTGTTATAGATATCAAGCAGAGTAGTATCGTCCTGGTATGGGTCTGTAATTATCTTGGATATGTAGGAATAGATATCATTGTACCAGTCAGTGATCTGACGAAGATATGAGTTGAACTGTTCATTCTCTACTTCAACATTGGTAAGGATATCAATATCCATAATGATACCGTGTGAATACAGGTTCTTGTCATTGATGTGTGGTACGGATGCTTCTGCAACAGACGACACGAAGGAGTTCTCTCTGATGGAACAGATGATGTCATCCTCAATCCATTCACCTATATTCGGGAATGGTTTGTATCCTCCATTTTTGCCGTATCTGTTTCTGAGATAAGCATTCTTTCCGATATCAACGATTACTTCATCAACCATGTCAAAGGCCAATACTTCAGCAGCGTAATCAGAGATTACTAAAGCATCCTCTGTAAGATCTGGAAGAACAGCGTAAGCCATTCTAAGATTTCTACCACCGCAGTAGAGGTCGTTGACATAAGATGATGATTGTGTTATGGGAAGGCCCTCAGGAATAATATCCCCTTCCCTCTTATTCGAGATGAGATTCTTCATACGGAATCCGTATTTCTCTGTAACACGAACAACAGGTGAAAGGACCTTACAACCGTACTTGCCAGTCTTCTTATTCAGATAGATATAAGCGACGGGAGAGTATTCGGGATAATCTTTGAACTTTGTGAAGATTCTCTTTATCTCGAGATCTGCTTCCGCAGTTACATCCCAAGATGAGAGTTTACCGAATTCATTTTCAGCACCTGAATAGAGCTTTGGGAATTCGGGATGTGTAAGAACAACACGCTGGGTAGCTCCATGCTTTGTAGCCATACCGGCACGAACTGGGGATATCTTATCAGGAAATCCCAATGCTGAAGCACCAAACATTGCGCGTTTGTCGATTGCCGCACAACGGGTCTGGATATCCAGCACATTGTTCATTGGCTTCTTCCGAGACCTTGGACGATCGTACTTGGAAGAGACTTTTTCATTAGCCATTCATATCACCTCAGATATTAGATTTCGATACACTTCGAGTGCATATCATGTAAATGATATGTTTATGGAATATGAAATATTATATTTTCGACAGTACGTCGCGGATATATTTTGCACAAGGAGACTCCTCGGTGTTGCCATTGTAGATATCTGTCATTGCGAAAGACAATGTGAGATATATTGCAGTCACAACATATACGTCGGACTTAACAACAATATTTGCAACAAGTCTGTTGATGATATCAACGACGTCGATATGATCAAAGCCTTCGTGATCTTCATCATAGAATTTCTTCATTCTTGAGAGATCAGGTTTAAAGATAAACTCATGTGTCTTTGAACGGACTTTACCCATATTGATATTCTTACTGATAAGGAAATCCTTCAGCTCCTTCTCGCCGATATTGTTAACTGTCCATTCGATGACTGGTGTGTAGTTTGAGAATGATTGAATGTGAAGTGTCTCGATTGCCTCAAGATACTTGAATGTCAGCCAGTGAATGAAAGCCTCGTCGATGATCTGTGAAAGCTTGTCGGGATTGTCCATAACAGCCATTCTCACAGGATGCTCAGGAGGGAATACCTCTTCGATTTTATCATCTCTGATACGGGCATCAATCTGCTTATATTCAGGAACTTCCTGATTGATTATGAACATCTTATAACCCTCAGGCATCTGGATTTCTTTATCCGGATCATCTGAATCTTCGTTTATGAGTTTCTGCTCATTAGGAATAAGACAGTCAATAGGAGATGATACGTTCTTGATATCATCAAGGATTGTCTTGTAATATTCCTTAAATGCATCACGTGTCAGAATCTCAGTCTTATAAGTATTGAGAAGTCTGATATTCTGGAAGTACACATTTGTCGCCGATATGTTCATTCTATGTGCTTCGTACAGATGAAAGAACTCTTCTCTCTGTTTACCGATTATATTAAACATTGCTACCTCCTATGGGATGCTGGGAATAGTATTCTTCCCGCAAAGTTAAGTAGTTGACTATTAAATATTCTATACCCGAGGTCGTCAAGACCAAGGAAATATATTCATTGAAATACATAAAGCTCACCGCCTTTTCTTTTATGTGAGCCCTTCTACTATTTCTTCGATTGCCGACTCATCAAAACCAGCTCCCGCCTCTGGATGCGAGGCGGACTGGTTCATCATGTTCTGAGGATTCGACATCTTATTTGCCATTATCTCGCTTTGTCTCTTCTTTGCTTCAAGCTGTTTTATTCGTTCATCTCGGAGAATATGAACAAATGGAAGCGGCATTTGTCCAAGTGTATCTATGGAAATTAAACCCTTCATCAGAGCAGCCATTTCAAGGATGGTTAATCCATCTCTTTCAAGTTTACTTCCATATTGTCGAGTCTCCGAGATACTTGGAAAAGTAAGGTCTGTCCAATATCATTGATCTGGAGCTTCTCACGTTTCAAGCCGCACTTCGGGCAAACGATGTCTTCGAGATAGAATGATACTGGTGATGTATTAGCTCTTGACTTAGAAATGATCTTGAGGAGTATAGCAGAGTCTTCAGTATCGAGAGCATTTCTGATAATCTCTTCGATATCTTCCCACTGATCGAACATGTACTCTTTACCGTCTCTAACAATTGACATTGAAGTGATGTAGAGAGCATTAGCCGACAAGTAGTCAAACTCAACCATCTTCGGATCTTCAGGATCAAGCTCAGACATATCTCCATCCGGAACATATCTCTTGTAGAGATCCTGAACGAGATTGAGCTTCTTTGTGATGAAGTCGTAAGCCGACGGTTCAGATATTTCAACGATAATTCCTGTTGAAGGAAGTGTGTATCTTGTACGCTTGTTAGATACTTCATTGAATATCTTCTGTGCTTCATCTTGAACCTGTGCGTTGTGTACTGCATCATAGTGTGCAGGAATATGATCAGGGTCGAGATGTACGATTGTACGAGGACGATATTTCAGAGTTCTCTGATAACGACACTTCGGGTTGGGGCATGTGATTGAGAGAGGCTCTTCCTCATCAGCAGTAGCAACGAGTACAGCCCACATGAGAAGCTCTCTGTCCTGATACTTTGTTTTCTTAAGGAAGTCATCGAAATCCTTGAATGCTCCGATCGAAGGATTCTTAAGATGTTTATAGATAACACTCCACTTCTTGAGCTCGTCATCGGATCTGTTCTGCGAAGAAGGTGCAACGAGACGAATGAAGTCAAACCAGTTGATCGGTCTCATGACGCAGCGGTATGCTGATATAGGAAGTGTAACAGGTGTATCGTTGATACCAGGATCATATGTCTGAATAATACCCTTCTGCTGAGTATTGAGAATGACATCCATCTTCATATCCTTTTCAGATACCTTGTTAACGATGATATCTATCTTTCTGGATTCAGACATGTTGCGAACAACATCGGAATCAACATTAACTGTTACGTCACTGCCGTCAGGAACGTTGATTGTGATCTGAGGAATAACCTCAAGCTTTTCGTTAACCTGTACAGGCGGCTTTTCTTCAGCAGCCTTCTGCTCTTCAGGTGTTGCATATATTGGGTGAGGATTCTTAAGCCATACAGAAGCTCTCTCGCCGCCGGGCATAATCCAGTTGTTGAGGATTATAGCTTCGAACTCGGGTGTGATTTCATTATCTGTGTGAGTATCAAAATACTCAATGAGATCACCCATAACCTCACGACGACCCTTGACATTGTTCATAAGGTCGGGAAGTTCAGGTATACCACCTTCTGTGATGTGATACTTAGCAACTACCTTATTGACCATTGTGGTTACAATAGCAACCTTCTCAGTCTGGTAGTTTGCCATATCAGCCAGTACGTTAGGATCGTGTGAATCCGGAGGCATAAGTGTCTTAACCTCTTCAGCACGTCTTGCAAGAGCTTCATCAGCGGCAGCCTTACGAGCATCAGCCGCAGCTTTTTCTTCAGCGGCAATCTCAGCTTCCTGATCATCGTCACCATAGTCGATGTCGAGAGGAGCCTGAGGAACTGGAGCTATCTCGGGTTCTGTAGGAAGAATGATTTTTTCAGGGACAGGCGGAACCGGAACCTGAGGTACTATTGTCTCATCCTTCTTCTCAACAGTCTCACCCTTTGCAGCAGCTTCGTGTTTAGCAATGAGAGCGTCAAGCGGATCATTAAAATTCGACATTGTAAATTCTCCTTTACTTTAAATTTTGTAAATATACATTATTTGAGTGATTACTATAGGAAGTAATCTTATAACAAGCGTTTGTAGATAACGCTAAGTTACTTTATGAAAGAGGTGATTGATTATGCATGATAAAATGATGTGGTTTAATGAAAAGATACCATACATCTTCCATGCTAATATAGTTGAATGGGATATGGCGAAAGCTTCATTGAGTGTTTGTGAACGATTTGGTTTGCTGGACTCAAAAGAAATCGCACGTATGAAAGCATTGCCAAAGTTGGAAAGAGAAGTAGCGATGGGTATGCATCAGCGTGGTAACAAGGAATTCTCTAACCAGCTATTATCTGGTATAAGAGAAATACGAAGAAAATTCCTGGAAGCTAACGAATTGGATGAGTCAAATGTGTTATCCCTCCATAATGACGCAATAATATTCAATTCGAGAAAAAGAATAATATCCGAGATAGATGGTATAAAGTTTCACCATGATAATACATGGGATGCTTATATCAGATATGACCGCGCTGAGATATTCTATAAAGTAGACGAACTTGGAAATGGTTCTCTCGACTTTAAGAATGTTGGAAAAGATAAAGTCCAAGAGCACACATTTGGTCTCAACAGATATATGACAAAAGTAATAGGATATATTGAGAACTACGATAAAGATGTACTCAAGTATATGCGCAAGTTCCAACAGCAATATCTCCAAGACAAACTGCCGGAGTATTATTATTCATCATTTGCAAAGATTGGTGATTTCAAAACAACAAACTTTGAACTATTTGCATTGATGGCAAATATTGTAATAAGGGAGGTTAACTCATGGAAGTAGATCCACAGCGATTGTTTCGTTTCAGATTCAAATCTCCAGGCATGAGTGATAACATGTCTTATTTCGTATTGACAGATGATGTTGAGAAAATGAGAATGTTTCTGAAACAACACAACTTTGATCCATTCAAATCATTCGTCGAGCCGGTGATGTTAAAAGATCATGAAGGTGATTCTGAGTTCATGTTAGAACCATTCATACTCAAATCGAACTATTCTCCGAAATGGTATACTATCATGTCTAATGAACACATGATATATGAATGTGCAAATCAAGCCGCATCCATCATGTCTAATTCATTGATACTTGGTCCAAACATAATCAGAGACGATATTCCAATTATGAAAGTGATATCCGAACTGATAAATGAGTTAGATCATACCTATGTGTTAGATCATACTGTTTGTGATTCAGCCACGGGAAAACCCTTTTCCTCAGCATATGAACAATACACAAAAGTTGGATATCCATCTGTGGAATATGCAAATACTTTATCTCTCACAGATGAACCTGCAGCGTATGATGATTCCGCTTTATATGAATCCATCACAGCTGCAGTCGGTAGAGGATATCCATTACCATTCACTCTGGAAATGTATATATCTTATTTCGCAGAATTGCTAACAGATACTTACAATTGATAGGAGGTATTGACATGGCTAAAGAAAAGGATCCAGTGACAAAGGTTGTCGAAGATCATAAACCAAAGAACTTTAAGTTCAAATATATCATCAAGGATGATGAGTTACTGAAAGAGCTTGAAGATGCAAAGTATGATATATCATCTCTTGATACTATCAACGATACAGATCTGACGGTAGCTGCAATAAACGCGCCGTTTAAAGAGTATCCACGAGAGGTCGTAACATCATCAAAGAAACCAACACAAATTGAAGATGGAGTTTTACTATTCAAACAGATGACAACAAAAACGGATAAGAAACTTCTCAATGTATGTGTAGGATTCTTCACACATGATAATCTTAGATATGTCTGCGTCAAGTTCGTTTATGAGCGATTTGACATTATTGAAATATTCATTTTAACATAATACGAAACGGTGGGGGCGCGAAGCCCCCGCCATTCCATATTATTTTTAAGAGAGGTGGTATGAACCCTAACGGATTCTTTTTTCTTACTCGGCCGTAGTTTCATACGGATTAGCGATGCTATGTGTAACACCGCCATCGCCGTAGATCTGAGAGTGGTCAGCAATTGATACGGACTTAGCCGCAACACCGTCACGCTGCACAGCCAAAGGATCTGCACGCATAACAGGAGCATTGCCGAGACCAGACTGAACGCCGTCGAGATAAGGACGATCGCCGCCATTGAACATCTCTGTGTCGATCTTCTCGGAAGAAGCATCCTTGAAGAATGCATCGCCAGCACCAGGATTGAAGTTGAGTGAGTTGCCGAATACAGCGAACTGCTTAACGTATCTTGCTGCGAGGTCGTTGATGTATGCAGACTGTACATACTGACAGTTGAATACCAACGGCAGCGACTGGATAGAAGATGAACCCTGTGCGTTAGATGTGAAGATATCGTTACCAACCTTATTTGCAGGAACGCAACCAAGAGCTGCAACTGCACCTTCAACACGAGCACCAGATCTGTCAAGTGCGATGATAAGGAATTCAGCAACTTCCCAAGCAGGTGATGGCTCAAGTGCCATTTCGGACTGACCGTCTACTGCCTTGAAGATACGCTGAGGAGCCAGTGAAGTTTCGTCAACTGAACCAGCTACGAGGCCATGGTAAGTTGTCAAACCAGTGATCTGATCTGAGATACCGTCAATCCACATGTTGTGGAAGTTAGCCATAGGTCTACCAACAAGCTCAGGAACATTGATAGTCAGGGTCTGACCAGCCTGAGTATTCTGTGTGGTAGGAATCGGAATAGATCTACCTGCGAAGCCGCCCTGGAGCTGTGCATTTGCAAGTGATGCATCACCGATGTTAGGAGTAATACCTGTGTTGTAGTACTCGATGACCTTCTTGTATGTTGAGAACTCCTTGTTGGTGTAAGCATTGCTGTCACCAGCTGAGAAGTAGTGCATAAGGAAGAAAGGACCACGGTACATAACGCAGATAACTCTGTTGGTTGTTTCGGGGTTGAGACTTCTGAGAGTATGAATATCAGGAGTCAAGCCGCCGAGCATACCTGTGTACTGGGAGAGATCACCAGTATATTCTCTTATACCAGACTGAAATGATATAGCTTTTCCCATATATTACCTCTCCTTTCCTTAAGAATTACTCTCTCTTCTCTGTACGTTAACAATGATCGGAACTCTCAGGATGAGACCACGGAATGTAACGTTGCAGTAGCAGATAAGGATATCGCCACCGTCGATATTGATATCACGTACAAATGTGATTTCGAGAGCATCAACCAGATTGCCAACCCAGTTGGAGAAGATGTTGTTGCACTCATCGGAGAGTGTCTTGATAACAGCGTCATCATTGTACTCGAGCAGATAAGAATCGATCTTATTCTGGAGGAGGTAGGTGAGCTGTGAAAGTGTACGCATGTTGGATTCCTGGAGAAGGTCTGAAGTATCAGCATCTCTGAGGAGGGTTCTCTGTGAACGACGTGTGAGTGTGCCGTCCTGACCCATGATCCATGCGTTACCGCCAGAATTGTAGAGAAGCTCTCTGAGCTCCCAGTCTGTAGTATCAACATCCGGGAAGTAAGATGTGTACTGATCTGCAGAGATTGCAGAGTACTTACCAACGTAAGGCTTGTTGATAGACAGCTGACGGCAGTGTCTGATGAGATTATCAACGATCTGCTTGGTGAATGTGTAAGACATACCTGTCTCAACATCAACCCAACCGCCGATATCCCATGAAGCGTTAGGATTATCGAATCTCTTAGCGAATGATGTATTTACAAGCATTGCTGTATTAGCATCAGTAACACCAGAGTCGAGGTGGAGTGAAAGACCAGAGCCAGGTCCAATCGGTCTCTTGTCCTCAGGAATGCCCTGATATACACGATAGATCATGAGATCGTACATTGCCTGCTTAACATCGATATCCTCATACTTGAGATTGGAAACTGTATCCGGGTGGAAGAGGATCTCTTCCTTCTCATCCTCTGTGAAGATGATAGAAGCATTGATGATATCAGTAGGTGTGTATACAAGGTAAGGCAGAATAGTAGAACCAACGATGGTATTGTATCCTGCATCGAAGAGGAACTTAGCTGGGCATCTTGTAGGTGACTGGATACGAGGATCTATTTCACCCTTGAATGCTCTTACGAGAAGTGCAGAATATCTCCACTTGAACTCGATTTCGCTGATCTCGGTATTATCGAAGAAACCAGTAGAACCACCGGAGAGCTTCATGCCACCAACCTCAGTAGTTGGATTGATACCGTATGTAGCTGAGTAGTAGTTAGCGGGGATAACTGTAGGATCGCTCTGAACCTTGAAGAGTGATCCGAGAGAACCAGTGATGGTGTATCTCTTGATCTGAGCAGGTGCAGAGTTCTCATCAACGACCTTGAAGTTAGTAACCTTGAATGTTGGCTGGAGGCCTTCAATTCTTGGGTCAGTTGTAGAATCACCCTTCTGAGTATTAGGAATGAATACACCCTTCAACTCAATAGGTGTTTCAGCAGAAGCGTTTCTGAGAATGTTTACGATAGGAGCTTCAACAGCGTTGTTGTAAGAACCAGCCTTGGTAATAGCTATACCTGTAATCTGACCAGTCTCAGCATTTACGTCTGTGACTGTAACGATTGTCTTACATGCAGCCGTATTAGGAGCATCTTTATACTTAGAAGAATTTTTAGCCCAAGCACTGGAGAACTTCTTCGTGAAGTATGTATCCTGAGCAAATGCAGGAGCAGATGAAGGAGTAGGATCATACCAGGTTGTGCTTGCGAAAGTTTCACCAGCTGTACCCTTGATGTACATTCCTGTGTCATCCTGCTTGTAGTGTGCAGTAGCATCGAAGTCGGTATCGTCAGTTACCTGAGTCCATTCTACAATTGGTTCGATAGCCTTTTGTTCCGTATACTTGTAGAAGTTTACATAGTCAACAGCCCAGTTATCAGGAGCAGCTGTAAGGAAAGGATTCTCCTTTGTAGTAACGGTGTAGTAGCTGATGAATGTTTCAGCACCAGTCTGGATAGTGTACTTTTCAGGATCGTTCGCACTGTAAGGTTCGATTACGCTGCCTTCCTGAGACTTAGCATTTGCAGCTATAGCAACGTAGAACTGGTCACCTACCTTGTATGAGTAAGTGTTTGTTTCACCGTCAACCTCGATATCACCAACAGTGGTTGAACCATCGATCTCAACACCAGATACCTTCCATGTATCGATAGATACATTGTCGTATACCTGAATATCGAACTGAGATCCCATGAGATCATCAGAGAGGTTTACAGTTGTAGGAACTGAACCGATTATGCCGTGTGTAGCAGCATCTGTAACAAGAATACGATGAGCAGTGAGATCATCGTTGTCTGCAGATGTTCTGTCATAGTCATTGACATAGATCTTGTTAAGTGTTACTTCAGGATCACCGCTTGTTTCCTGAACAACTACTGTTGCACCAACACGGTTCCATGCAGCGTCAGGCTGGAATCCTTCCTGAGGAGGATCTGGAGTAACTGATGTCCACGCGAAGCCCATCGCATTACCAGTGCCGAGAATACCACCGGAGTGAGATTCTCTATCAAGCATCTGATAGAAGAACTTAGGATCCATGTAGTGGAGTGTAGCAGATCTGATGGTCTGTCCTGTTACTTCGTCAGTGAAGCTTTCAACTTCAACAGTGTACATGTCGAATCCCTGAATAGGATCACCTGTAACAGCGTCATATCTTGTAGCAGCAACAACAGCGTTGTCAACTATTGTGTTCTGAGATACGAGTTTGTTTACAGTAGCAGAAGTTGCATTAGCTGTAGTAGCATCCTTAACATCGGATACGATAGTGGAGATAACTACTGAAGCCTTGCCGCCACCAGTAACGGAAGTACGGAGCTCGGTATAGCCGCTATCCTTATCAAGAGGGAATACTCTCGGAATTGTCATTGAAGTAACATTTCCGGTGTACTGGTTGATTGCAGTAACAACTGAGATTCTCGGATTTGTTGTGTTGTTTGAAGGTGTTGTAAGATACAGATCACCAACATGAACAGTATCACCACCGCGGCTTACACCGTATGTGGATTCAAGAATCTTGTTGTAGAGAACGGTCGGATTATTAGCATCCCAGAATGCAGCATCGTTGAGAACACAAAGTCTTCTTTCCTGAGGAAGCTCAGGAATATCAGTGTCGATCATGTCAACCTGATAGAAAGGCATCTTGGTTGTTGTATCAGTACCGTTGTAGATGTAGTTGCCGAATACCATATCGAAGATATTGATATTCATTGCCTTGTAAGCGTTAGATACGAATTCATCAGGCTCAACGATATCAAGCATGTTCTTGTAGTGGTTCATGTAGATATCATAAAGCTCGCGAACTGCAGCATCGTTTACATAAGGAACTGTGATGGAAGAACCTTCAAGTCTCTTAGCAACAGCTGTATTTACAGAATCGATAGCATCAACTCTGTCCTTGTTATTTACATTCATAAGAGAAGCGAAAAATCTCTCAACAACCTGATTGGTCCTTGTATCGATTGTATCGAACTCATAACGAACGTTGGCGGGACGCTTAGCCTGTGTTGTCATGTTGATGGCATTAGCCATGTAGTTGTAAGCCGATCCACGACCTGCAGCGATGAAGTTGATAAAGAGTCTCTGTGTCCAGACACCCTGAGAATCAGTCTCAGCATTATCAACCTTGAAGTACTTGATGAGTGCTTCGTTTACACGAGCAGTGTTCTTGAATCTGTCACGCTGTATATCTTCAGGCCATTCTTTAACCTTGAAGCGAACGTGAAGCTTGTTGTCAGTGCCATCAATTCTCCACTGAACTACGAGTGAAGAAACAGCATAAGTAGCATCTTCCGGAGTAACACGCATAAAGCGTACAGGACCACCCTGGTTTATAAGAGAACCAGCGTATGTGACACCCTGGCCATAGCGCTTGATATCATCCGTTGAGAGATTCGCCATGCCGTAGGCAACACCGAGAACGTCACTTCTATTGATCGTAATCATCTTATTATCCGCACCCATAGGAGCGCCGGTAACAACGATAGATGCCAAGAGTGAAGGGTCTTCTGCGATCACTACAGGAAGAGGTCCAGTATACTGTGAATTGTCCACAATATGAACCAGTGAGTGAGGCATCTTATACTTAAGACCATATCTTGTCTCAATCATAGATAATTTCTCTCCTTTACTAAAATTTTTTAGTTGTTAATTGAATGGGATAATAAACTATGAGAATCGCATTCATAGTAAGTTGCCCACAATTAATATTGAGTTGAGAAAAAAGATATTAGATGGGGGCCGAAGCCCCCACCGTATTAGTATCTTCTGATAATATCGTATGGAACCATTCCGTCACCGTATGCTTTATCAATGTCGCGGTTGACACTGATGTTGGTTGAATCAGGAAGAGATTGTCCGGGAAGATCAACCTCATTGTTATCCGCATCAACCATGGCAAATCGTGCCGATGAATCATCATCTCCATCGATGACTACTTTGAGAGTATATCCTGCAGCTTCATTACTTACAGCATCCCCAACAGTGAGACCATCAAGGAATGATGCTGCACTCTCAGGAGTTGCCTCGGTGCCAACAGTGGCTGGAATATTAGTAGATACAGGATCAGGAATGGTCATGCCAAAGATATTGTCCATGAACTCTCTGCCTGTTGAATATGGTGAAGCAGATGAAAGTCCACCATCACCACCTCTACCAGATATACCACCACCAGATGCAGCAGCGGTTTGCTGTTTGATCTTGAGCTCAGCCTTTTTAGCCTGGATAGCAACCTGTTCTTTGACGGATGATATGAGAACATTTTTACCAGCCGTTAGAGCCTGCAGACCTTCGATATCCATTTCGTTCAAACCAAACTTTCCTTTCTCAGTAAGAGACTCCTTCAACTTGGCTTCGAAGAGACGAAGTATCTTAGCCTGATCAGCTCCGATAGTTCTGAGCTGTGTTGTTTCGGATGTAAACATACGCATTGGATCAAGCTTGGATTCTGCAGCAGCCATGAACATCTTCTCAAGATTATTCATTACCAATGGATTGCCGCCCCAACCGGTTCCCTCGTATGGAGAAACGTAACCGCTCAAAGCAACGTTTGCAGCTGTACGAATATCATCATACCTACGTTGCCATTCCCACTGATATGAACCGGGATCGGCGGGTGTTGGCTGCGGTTGTGACTGTGCAAGCATTTCATATGATTCATCAACAGTAGGAACTGTCGCATTGAATTGATTAAGTGCATCAACAAAACTCATGTGATTACACCTCCTTTGATTATTTTATAAATCACGTTTGGTGTTTATCACCATTTATCGGAATTCATCCAACACTGAAGACATTCCTCACATTTTATCATCTGGAGTTTTGCCGGATGGTATTGATGCATGTACATATGACATAGTCTGTCATGCCATTCATCATCGGTTTCCCAACGTTCATCATATTTGTCTTCATCAACTTTAATACGCATTTTAATTTTCGGATTGAAGTTTATGAAATCATCATCCATGTGTTTGTCGGCAAATTGACGAATCCGTCTGAGGATTGTATCGTTTGTTTTCAAACATGCATGATTCTCATTTGTGATGAGTTCAAGAACACAACGATTACTCAATGAGAGTGTCTCCTGCATATGTGCCAATAGATCATACATGTTCGTATTCATCAAACGATCACGGTTATATCTACCATGAGGCTCTTTTAATTTCTGAACATCGGTATGACGTTTGTGAGTGTATGGATATTCAAAATCAGAATACGACTTATGTTCATATCCATACTTCGTCAATCCATCTATGAATCGATCTCCAGAGATACCACCTTTACCATCTTCGGTAACGAACTTGGCCATGTATCATCATCCTTTCTTCATGTTACCCTTGGTCAGTGCATACAAACCACCAAGGCATTCTATTTCGATTGAATACATGGTCGTACAGTCTGGTTTAATATTATAAATCTTACTGAGCATGAGTTCTTCAGCTTTAGCATTTGCTTCATCACTCCATACTCCAACACTCTTAACGGTATCTCCATCATAGTCACCGCCGATAACTTTCAAACGAGAATTGGAAGGCGTAAGAGTATCAGCAAACGATGTTGCAACTTTGTTGTGTGAAGCTTCCAAATCAATGATTGGATATGTGTCTAATACTTCACCATTGAATTGAATTTCCGTTGTGTTGTTCGTTGACAAGATATGTACCTTTGTAAAGAAAGCACCCATGTAGTCACCGATAGGATATCGCACTGTGTACACATGTCTATCAGCATCAACGATTGCAGACTTACATGCCAAATATACGACATCGGTCAGTGTGACAGGTCTTGTCACAGTTTCATTTTTCTTTACGTCAAGATACGTCATGTTGATTGGCTTTTCACCCTTATCATCCAGATACATAATCTTGAAACGAGAACCAGGATTCTTCATGTATATCTCACACAGATCCTCGATCATTCTGTTATCGTACACATTAGCCAACATTGCAGAATTGATCTCAGCTGGTTCATTATGAATCTGCTGGATGTTGGAATATGAGAAGAATTCTTTCATCTTGAATACTACCAACGGTTTGAACAATGAACAACATGTGTGGAGTGGATAACCCGTTCTGAATATTCCTATCTTCGGATTCTCAGAATTGTATCTCGGAGCGGAGATAACGTTTCTTGCAGTATACATGGTATTCTTAGCCAAAAGATTCTTTTGGAAGAAACCATTCTTACCACCAACGTAGTTGGATACAAAAGTAAAGATGTTGATAACAGCATCTTGGAACTTTGCATATACCTGGTTGATGTTTGTAGTAGTATGAGCAGATACACTCTTCAAACCGAGTATACCCAAGTACAGGGTATTCAACTCGTTCTTTACAGTCTTACCATTTCTCATACCTATCTGACGCATGTTTGGAGGAAGTACTAATACCTTATCATTGAACAACAGTCTCTTCGGACTCTTTGTCAACACATCGATATTCTCCTGGGAACGCGTGTTAAGTGTTTTGCGGATATCAATCTGCTCCCATATATTATACAGATCCTTCAATCCGCTATACTGACCTTCTGGATCAATTGTCAAAACGCCCTTTACAAGATTGCATCTGACTTCACCATATGCCATCTTCTTGATGACACCGCCTGAACGTTGGATAATGTTCTTTGCAACGTGGGGATTAAAAACATGCACAGGCAATTTGATGTATGCACATCTGTAGCTACGTTCGTCATTTGTTTGGCCGAAAATTTCTTCTGAGAATAATCCCTGAGGATTAAACATGTTCGAAGTTCTGTATATCTGTTGGGAAGTTACTTCCTTCAATCCGTTTGTTTTGATATCTCTATCGATATCATATAACTCTTGTATTCTCATAATCATTCTCCTTTCATGAGAGATTATCCTTTCGTTCCCTTCTATTATTACTATATTAAAACTGCCTCCGGCAGTATAATCATCTACATGCGAATTGAAATAAAAATAGAAAACTGAAACGCTTGTGGGCCCCGAAGGACCCACTCACGAAAACAGGAGGTTCCCTGATACCAATGGCGCTAAGTATCAGGACGAGATAAGACAGTGCAGTAGTAGGACTGACTTACCGATGAGTATTTAACTCCGTCTATTTTAAAATTTCATATATATATTATTAATATGATAAGAAAGCAATAATCTTTAAGCTTTCAAATCGGAAGAAAAAATTAATTAATTCGATTAAGTCCTGACCAGTCATCAGGCCGATTATCTATGCTACCTGGCATGGAAATCGATGGTCTTAAGGAGGCCACTATCATGAAAGAAAATAATGAAAAATACACGAAATATGTGTACGTCACAGAGAGCGGAGATGTGGCATTGCTCTACGGAGAAATGCCTGATCCGGAAGACCGCATGACGGCTGAGGAAATGCGGTTTTATTTATATGATAAGCGGTTCCAAATCGACTGGAAAAAAGAGGAACCACTTAGTGAGGATGACGAGAATGAGGTGTACTATACTATTCTCCCAGTTTTCTCCGAGGAGCTAACCCCGGAAGAAAATCTGGACATGATCTGGACTGCGTACAACTATGATTACATTAATGGCTTGGAATTCCTCAGCTTCCACGAAGCTCAGCTTCGCCTCCTCCTCGGCGATGAAAACTTCGAGGACCTTGAATCCACCATTAAACATTATGAAGAAGATATGCGTACATTCTATATTAGAGAAGAAATTGTGAAATGTGTCCATGCTGAAAAATGTACTAAAGAGGAATTCCTCTCCAATCTTAAGGAAACTTCTGAAGAGGAATATTTATCCGTAGACGGCGAGCTCTTCAGAAATGATGGTATTGACAATTACGGAAATCACAGATGGTCAAAGTATGAAGAGTCCCGCAATGACTGGACTAATATGTGGGATGTTGAAGAAGAGGAGGCAATATCATGAATAAAACATATAAAGTATATTCGGCATTCGCAGGATCCTTCATAGAGGTTTCTGCTGAAGAAATGAGTGATGAAGAATTCGAGGCTATCAAAAACAAAAAGGACACTCCCGAGTTTGTCCACATCATAGGCAGCGACGAGCTGCTGTATAACGACTACACATGTTGGAATGGGTTTGATGGCACTTGCCAGTGTCTTAGCCATCCACGTAAGTCGTGGACTGCCTGGTCATTAAAAGATCAGGCTTGGATTGATTAAATAAGGAACCCCTTCGGGGGTTCTTTTTTCTTCTCTTTTTCTTTTTTCTTTTAACACACATATATCATTAATTTGCATGGAGAAGATATACTTCAAAGTGATAATAAAAATGTAGGAGGTTGTATAAATGCCACAGTTTAAAGATGATAAGATGAATATTATCGAACGAGACATTGATAAGATTATTGCAAGACCGATGCAGTATATATCAGCTCTCGGCGATTTAGGAGTCTTTCACATCTGTAAAGAAATAGTTGATAACGGCTGGGATGAATGTAGGAAGAAAGAGTCTCCGGCTGATAAGATCGAAGTCTTCATCAACGATAAAAAGATAATTGTCAGAGATAATGGTAGAGGAATTCCAACAGATACAATTCAGAAGGTATTCGAAACCATTCAGGCTGGTTCCAATATGGAAAGAGCTGGTGGATATACTGCAGGTGAGAATGGTGTTGGTACAACTTGTGCGGTTGCGATGGCATCAGAGCTCAAAGCTCAGACCATCAGACCGAGTGAGAAAAAGATACTAACGCTTGTGTATCAGAACGGCAGACTTGTTGACCGTAAGGAAGAAAAGTATACCGGCAAAGATCATGGTATGGTTGTATCATTTTCACCTTCCAAGAAGCTGATGGGTACTGATAAGATTCCGATTGATATGTTGAAGACTTGGTTCAAGGATTTCGATTATACATTGCCTCGTGGAATCAAGATGGAGTATACCATTGGTCATGAAACATTCAAGGTTGAACATAAAACAATCGATGAGTTCTTCGATATAGATATCAAGAAAGAACACCGATTCTGTTCACCACTCAGGTTCAAGTGTTCTGGTGGTTTGAAAGAGACTTATCGTGATAAAGAATATGACAGAACATTCGAGATCGATGCTGCTATCGTATATTCATCGGGTGATTATCGTGGTGAATTGATTGAGCATTCTTGGATGAATCATATTCATACAACTCAGAATGGATCTCATGTCAATGGTATCGTAAATGGCTTTATCAAGTATATGACCGAGAAAGTTGTTGCGAAGAACAAGAAGCTTGCAGATGAGGATTTGAAGAAGGATATACTTGCACACTTCAACATCGTTGTCAAAGGTGAGTGTAATATGGCTCATATGTTCTCATCTCAGGCAAAGCATACTGTCAACTCTCAGCAGCTTGGAATCGCAATTCGCAATGCAGCATATGAGAGTCTGAAGAATATGAGCCAGAGAGTAATCGATGATATGGTTGAAGTAATCATTGCAAACCACCGTGCTCGTATCGAAGGTGAGAAAGCGAGAGATATCAACCGTTCAACGAAAGAGATCAAGACTTGGACAATTCCCGATTCGTTCATCCCATGTGCTAACGTCAAGACAGAACAGCCTAAGGAGTTATTCCTTGTTGAGGGTAACTCAGCTGGTGGCGGAATCCGAGGTGGAAGAAATGGTAAGTTCCAGGCAATACTCATGTTCAAGGGTAAGTCTTTGAATGTATGGGATAATGATCTTGATCGTGTTCTCAAGAGTGAACCCTGGTTGAATCTGGTAAAGATACTTGGTTGTGGTATTGGTTCTGGATTCGATATCAAGAAACTCAAGTATGATAAGATCATAATAGCAACCGATGCTGATGTTGATGGATATCACATCCGTGTTGGATTCATCACATTCTTCGTCAAGTATATGCCAGATATCATTCGTGCCGGCAAGCTGTATATTGCAGAACCCCCACTGTACAAACTGCAGCGTGGTAAGGATGTATCGTATGTTGCTACAAGACGCGAATACATGGATAGATGTATCGATTCACTCGGCGATTTGGAAATCTCATTTCCGGCATAATGAAGTGGGGGCCTTGCGCCCCCATATAAATTTATTTGAAAGGATGATGTATAATGAATAAAAGAATAATGAAAAAGAAGTTTAACAAATGGACCGCACACCATGATGATCAGACCGTAGATCTTGGATCAATGATATCTTGTGCTGCAGCAGCCAAAGGTATTCAGCAAACAAAACCAAAGTTCGATGAATATGGTCGTGTTGAGTATTTTTACTACACCCAGGAATATGTCAAGTTTGCACAGTCGAGAAATGTAATGCGTGCTGTAAAATCATATGCAAAGAAGTATGTGTATCATACGGGCAAATGTGACAACATCAAAGATATGTATCGTTATATGTGCGAAGAAATTCATGCCAATAGAGAATATCATAAACGAATCATTGAACAAATTACAGCAGAAGAAGTTCGTGAAACTTCAGAAGAATGGAACCAGCTGGAATCTGTTAGAACTGCATTTGGATTGTAATATAAATTCATAAAATGATGTTACTAATGAATACTGACTAATTTCGTAGGAGGTAATGACAATGGGCAAAAGAGGAAATGAATTCTTAACACCTGACGTGCGGGAATTCGTAACGGAAGCTTTCGATTATTTGGCGATACTCGAAAAGTGTTCAATCAATCATTCTGCAAACAGGGGATTGTTGGAGCAGATTGCGAACGGATTCGTCAAGTATGGTTCGACCGACAACTTCATCAAGAACATCAATGCTTGGGTAAAGTCTGTGTGTAAGATATATCCCGAGCTTAAGTTCGATCATGACACAAATCAAATATGTGCAACTATTGATCTCCATGATCAGTTCATCATTCTTGATGACGAACTTATGAATGACCTCATGCCAATTATTGAAGTTCAGAAAAAGTATGGACTTCTGATACGTTGGAAGAGTGCATCAGCAAAGATTGATAGAACAGCGCCACTCTCTCAGTTCTTTGAATATATTGAGACGAGGTATCCTGTAATCAAGGACAGGTACAAAGGTCTCGGTTCATCAGATGCTGGAGTATCAAAGGAGGTTATCATGGATCCAAGAACCAGAAGAATCGTTCGCGTTTCAATGGATGATCCTGATACTTTCAGAAGACTGGGAGTGTTAGTAGGTAAGAGTAAGGATGAGGTTGAAGGTCGTAAAGAACTGCTTATGAACTTCAAGTTCACAGAGGATATGATAGATAACTAATTAAGGGGGCACACGGAGATGCTTATGAATTATAACACGGATACAGACGTCAACGAAACTACTTTCGATGACCTTAAACAGTATCAGGAAATAACCGATCCTGAACTCGTAAAGGAACTTGTGGGTTCTCCGGTTATACTGGATCACTTCACAGGAGACGAAGAGTTCGATCGTCTGTTCAACCACACAGTTGATGTTGCTGCACTGTGCTGGGGCAATGTAGATAAAAACGGCATCAAACTCCAGAGGACTCCAATCCTTTTCAAAGTCAATGACGAAGAGAAGACCACAAGAGTCCTCCCCCTTAACAAGTTTATGATATCACTCACATTCTTGAGATGTATCATAAGATATATCGACAATCTCAATGTTGATGACTTCATAATCACTGGTCAGTATCTTACAGAGAAAGACCGTGAAGCCATACACAACAGAACCGCAAAGACCCTGCGTGAGTATTCACACACCACAAAGGAAATTGAAAAGATCATTGCTCAGTGTGCGCTTGATCTCAAGATGCTTAATAACGTATTCTCATATGCCGACATGATGATATTTGATGCTGATAATCTCTTCCTTGATCATTACAAAGCATCTGAGATAATACGTGAAATAAACAATACCGAATATCCACCTACGGCTCAGACTGCTGAGATAGTTGCTGAGAATGCTAAGAAGTGTAAGATACTTATAGCTGAGATGACTCGTCTGAATAATCCTCTCTTCCGTGCAAATAAGTACGTTAAGATTATAAAGGATAAACAGCTCGAAGAACTACTCATCAATTTCTCACAGATTCCTGACGGCGAGAACATTATCCCTGTAATCATGAATGGTAACGGCTTCAAAGCAGGATATCACGACATGGAAGTTTTGTATGCTGCTGCAATTGCTGCCCGTGTTCCAGACATGATGAATGGAAAGTATATGGGTAAGACCGGTTACTTTGGAAGAAACATGTGGATACTCGACTACGGCACAGTATCAAGAACAGTATACGACTGTGGTTCCAAGAACCTGCTTCCGGTTACCATCGATGAAGTTGAGCTCGAAATGAAGGAAGGAAGATTCTATTCCGAAGATCCTTCAGGTGATAGACTCAAGGTTCTCAAGAAAACAGATACGCATCTTATCGGCAGAAAGCTCTGGTTCAGATCACCGTGTACTTGTAATCTGCTTGAGGATTGCTGTCATACTTGCTATGGTACAATCGCACTCAAGGTAGGTGAACTTCCAGGTGGTTTCATATATACTACTGAGATTATGACAGGTATCATCGGTCAGAGAATTCTGTCAGCTAAACACTTATTGAAGACGGATTCGGAGCCAGTTGAGATGACAGGTAATTTCAACGACTGGTTTACATTCGTCAATTCATCAATTGTTCCTATCGATACTAAGAGATTTGATATCTATATCAAGGATGATTATGCAGATAACATTTCTGAGAATATCACATTCTATATCGGTAAGGATCTTAAACCCGTAACAATCGGACACTACGCAAATGCCTACGTCCCTGATGAGCTGCTGAAGGATATGAAGGATGTGTACATTGGTGAGGATCTCTATCACAAGATCTCATCATACAAGGTACTTGATTCAGGTCTTCCGATCTGTGAAATCACACCTATCAATATCATGATGACAGCCAAATACTTCAACCTCAACAGACTCTTTGAATCCAATATGTCCAAATATACATCATTTGAAGAAGTGGTATCAACGCTCACACATCTTCTTCATAAGACAATTCCGATTCTCTCCGTACATGGTGAGATCATAATTGGACATCTTGCAAGAAGACCTGATAACAAACTTCTCAGACCGAACTGGCTCAATGAGAATGAACCTTATCAGCTGTTGAATCTGAAGGATGCTCTCAGAAACACAGAATCAATCACACAGGCACTGGCATTTGAGAATACTCGTCATCATCTGTTGTATCCTATATTTGATGAGAGAAACAAGATCAATCGTGTAGGTCCGATATCATTCACAGATTTCTTATTCGGAGAGGAAGTATTATAATGAAAGACTTCGACATGGGCCCGCTTTTCGGCATGCTCAAACCAAAGTTCCGAGTAATATCTACTGCATTAGGAGAGGAGTTCAACCCCACAGAAGGGGTTGACTTCTTCTTCGACTTGAATTCTATTGTAACCGCGCTGGCAAACTCAAACAAATTCCTGAGCAAGCTCCCGTTCTCAGAGGGATGTGAAATGGATATCATTTCCAATACTCTCGGAATATTGCTCCATTGGAAAAAGTTTGCTCGCAATCTCACAGATGTTAGATATTTCATTATCGTAAATGATATGCAGATATCAGCACTGGCCGAGAAAGATGCAATAAAGAATTATCTGACACCTTTCGTCAAGAAGATGGATGGAGAAAGATACAAGCAGTTTGTATATTATTGGAATGAAGCAATCAAACGTATCGAGATAATTCTCAAATACGTTCCATCTGCATACTTTGTCAGATGTGATAAGTTCGACTCATATGTTGTACCCAACCTCATGTGGGATTATGAACACACCAACAGACATCGCGTCATCGTTACCTCAAATCCTTTCTTCACTAACTATGTTTACATGAAGAATGCACACATCTTATATTCCAGATATAATGGATATAAGATCAATCAGCTGTTTGAACCGGCTATGATAGTACAGGCTGTATCAAAGATCGATGAAGATGTTATGACGACCTTTATCAAGAATAGAGTATTCTACAATATTCTGTCGGAAATAATTGGTGACTTCGATCGTGGAATCATCGGACTCACTCAGCTTGGATTATCTACGTTCGCTGCAGATTTATTGAGGGCAGTTGAAAGACACGAGGTTCCTGAGAACCCGTCATCAATCGAGAGTGTCCTCCCGGTTATCAAACCAACGTTTCATGATTATCTCAGGAGAGCATATCCTCTTGTAGATATACCATCACATACAAACATGATCAAACCGTCGATGATTGAAAAAGTCAAGAGTAATCTTGTTGACTTATATGATATCGATGGATTATCCCAGATCAATGTTGAGGGAATGAATCTGTTGGAACTTCTGTAATGTGTGGGGGCATTTTAGCCCCCTCATATTCTTTTCTTTTGTATGTATATTATTAACTTGATACCTGTCCAATGAAATCTTTAGGTATCAGAAAGGATGTTTATACCATGTATAAAATTATCAAAGAAGAAGATCTGATCCCGATGTTTACATCGATCGATGAATTCATCAATGACTGGGACACACAATTGGAGATAACGAATCGTGCGTTCTACAGATACCATGAAGAGGTTCTTTCTAAGATATCCTCGCATGAATTTATGGATATCACAGAACGTTTGAATCTCTCAAATTACATCACAACTTCAGAAGACATTCGTAGAAACTTGGAAGTTTATAAAGGTATCTTCGAAGATATTAATGAACTCTTCAAGAAAGTCAAAGTATATTATACTCTGAGAGAGTGCATGATTCCCGAATCATTTTCGGATGCCCGCAAAATGAACATGCACAAAGTATCAATCATTCCAAATGGATCTTATATTGATCTGATAGAAATTAAGATAATGCCCGGTGACACCATTCAAATCGATGTTTGGAAGAAAATCGGAAAGCAGATTGTAACCGATTATGTGCATGGTGGATTAATCGAGGCTGATGAAGTGAAGCACTATGTTCAGATGTGCACAACCAACATGATCGTGGCAACTGTTCAGGAGATGGTTGAAACAATGGCAAAAAATTATCCGGAGGAAATAAAATGAAGAAAGAAACAAGAAATGCGGTCATTGGAGGATTGGCCATGTCTGCAATATCGGGAGTATTCAATCCAATAATTCAGGCTGGTTCAAAGGCGGTTGTTGATAAGCTAACGCACACGATTGCTATCAACGATTACGCTTATGCGTTGGAAGCGGGGTTGGGACACTTCTTCAAAGACATCGAGGATGTGTTCTATCTCAATAACAACAACGAACCTGATTTCCGCAAAAACATTTCATATTATAATATGACTCCAACGCCTCAGAAACAGACGATTTTGTGGGGCGGTTACCCAATCACATTTTCAACAAATGTGAACAAAGAAGGTGATAACAACAACACAAGATGTGGAATGTCGTTGTCAACTATAAACACACCCGGTGCCATCAAGAACTTGAAACGCTTCATGAAGGTATGCCATAAGATACAGCATGAACGTGAAATCAAGAATGTTCGCGATGAGGTATCCGTATACGGAACCGGCAGACATATGGATCTTGTCAGATTCTATCTCAAGCCGTTTACAAAGCGAACATTCCAGAATACGTTCATCCCATCTGATCAGGAAACACTCATAAAGGAATCATTAGATAAGTTCGTTTCCAAAAGAGACTGGTATAAAGAAAATCATATCCCTTACCATTTCGGATTCCTTTTATATGGCAAGGGTGGAACCGGTAAATCCACTTTGGCTCAGGCGATTGCAGATTATATCCATGCCGAGCTGATAGTATTTCCAGGTGATGCTATCTCAGAACTGCCGAAATATATCGGTACAGACATCTGCAGAGACACAGTCGATTCATCAATATACAGAGTCGTATGTATTGAGGACGTGGACTGTGGTTTTGCCCAGGCCAGGATGACATCTGTATGGGATGATGAAGAAGAAAAAGAAGTTAAGCGCAAAGTGGGACTGGCTGAGATACTTAATTGTATTGACGGTCTCCAGGCTCCTCAGAATACCATATATGTGTTCACTACGAACCATATGGAGAAACTGGATCCAGCTTTGATACGTCCTGGAAGATGCGATGTCAAGCTGGAAATCCCAGGTGTCACATACGACACTTTCAAAAAGTTCGCCGTATATCATTATGGTGAGGGAGCTGACACATTCATAGATGATCACTTCATCAAGGACTTCAGAGTAGACTCTGAAATTACATTCGCTGAACTTCAGACAGATGTAATGAAGGGCAAAACTCTGGGTGATATAGCTATGAAAGTTATGCAGCCCACAACACCATACCCAAGAACAGGAGGATTTAGATCATGAAAAAACTTATCAAAATCGTATTAATTCTCGGAGGAGTTATCATCGGCGGTTATACTATCGCCGCACTCTTAGCAGTTCTCAGCAAGCGTGAAGAAGACGATGATGACGTTGAATATTGTAACTACGATGATCTCGAGTGCATGCCCGGCGTTAACGGAGTTTCACTCTCAGACGATATTGATATCGATGTGGAGTGATTTCTATGAACATAGAAGATTTCAGAAAAATAAAAGCTGATAGGGGTGAAAGTGCCAAATACGGTAATCTCTGCTGGTATTGCAGATTCAATTGTTCAACAAAAGAATGCAATAAACACGGCCATGATTGTGACAGCTTTATTGAAATGGACAATTCCGTTAAAAGAGCAT